>SAMEA104315426__coassemble_3781_pt1 | contig 4174 bp, 6 predicted proteins | sample SAMEA104315426__metabat2_high_PE_039 | metagenome-assembled genome bin SAMEA104315426 (sample SAMEA104315426) | gut metagenome | biome: Monkey gut; feature: monkey-associated habitat; material: faeces | place: China | collected 2013 | reverse complement strand
AGGCGGAAGTGAGCCGCGCGGAAAAGATTCTTGAGGAAAAATATCCTGAGTTCAAGGGAAGAATTGAAAAGGCTGGTCTTGGCTCTACAATCTACGCTGTTAAGCCGGGCGACGGTTCTGCGCGCGAGCAGGCGGCAAGCTGCCAGAGGGTTTTGGGAGCGAGCGCGAATATTGCAAGCGACTACGCCACAAAACGCTACCGCTCGAACCTGATTAACTGGGGAATGATTCCGTTCCTTTATAAGCAGGGCGATACGGCCGCAACAGAGAATCTTCCGTTTGCGAACGGCGACTACATTTTTGTTCCGGGCGCAAAGAAAATGATTGCGGAAAAACTTCCTGGTGTAAAAGCCTACGCAGTCCGTGCCGACGGCACAACCGCCGAGTTTGACCTTGCGACCGGAGATATGACCGACGACGAGCGAAAGATTATTCAGGCAGGATGTTTGATTAACTTTTTCAGGGGATAACCAGCCGATGTCTAATTGGCAGGCTTGAACCGACAAGGTATAACTGAAAAGCTCTGTTTTGCTGATGTGAAACAGGGCTTTTTTTATTGTATGGTTGCAAGGAAATAACAACTTGCCATTTTGATGCAAAATAATTCCTATGTTACCTAATGTGTGTGAAAATTAACTTCTGAATAGTTTTAATCACCTTCATCAAAACATGTTTGGCATATATCGGTTTCAGAAGAATTTTCTGCACCACAATATTGGCAAGTCCAAGTTGAATCTTGTTCCGGAGTTTCATTGAAAATAAAACACAGCATGTCATAGGCTGCGGCTTTTTTTGAATCTGACTTTGAATATTCTTCGCCTATGCCACGGTACTTGTAATCTTCTTTATCTTCATAAGTTGCGATGTGGCAGTAGCAAGTCCAAAGTTGCCGTCCATCTTCTTGCGTTTCATTTTTAAATTTATAGTCTGGTTTTGTGATATATCCTTTTTGATACAACATATTCAGCTGCGAGACAGTTTTGTCGAATTCTGGTTCTCCAACTTCCTGCTTCATATCATAAATATTGCAGTCGTCCATTGCATTTTTGCAGGCTTCCATTTTAGCGACTTCAAAAGATTTTCCTTTGCCTTCGGAATAAATATTTAAATCAGGGATTTCCAATCTACATGTAACAGGGGATGAATATCCGCTTTTTATAAATGACGGCTCAACATCATAGTAATCACAAAACTCAAAAATTTTACTTACATAATCTTCTTCAAAATCATACATTTCGTATAAGTTGTGGCAGACTTCTTTTATTGTTTTATATTGATTTGCTTGTTTCTCTGTATCGGCTTTTACCGCACCAATAATCGCTTCAAAAACATCTTCTAGGATTGAATCACTGTCTGCCGCATTATTGTTCAAGTCGCTTTTTCCTAAAAGAATAAATTGGTCTAGCTGTTTAAGTCGCATACATCGGGCAAGACTTTCTTTTTTGATATAGTTTTTGCGGATTTCTGAAAGTGCTCCAACTTTTTTCTTTGATGTGAGCTGATTATTCTGTTTTCCGTCAGGATAAACTGTGAATGAATCATAAAGCCAGTCAGACATAAATTTATAAAGCTCGGCATCGCCGTAAAATTCAAGAATGTCATTGTCTGCAAAATCAGGATTTTCTGCACCAAAAGATTTACTCGTAAATGCTTGAATCAACAGGTTTTTGTCTTTGAATTTATATCCGATTTTTTCTTCAATAAAGTCAATATTAGAACGCAAATGTTCCCAAGTGTTTTCTGTAGTATCCATACTACGCCTCCAAAAAGTAAGTTGAAGGCACTTTTCGCTAAGAGAAAGATAAAATAGTAATGTAGTTTCCAGCGTTTTTTACAAAAAAGAAGAGATAAACAAACGATAAATAATCGCCTTACTGAGCGTAACAGCTTTTATTTGGCATTTTTTCAACTCAATTTCTTTGTTCAAGTGCCTAATTATTTTTAACTGAAAATGAAAAATAATTCAAGTGATGTTATTATTATTTTTTTTTATAACTTGACAAAATAGAATATACATTGTATATACTGAATATATGGAGGCGCATTATGCAGACTGTAGTCCAGAAATGGGGGAATAGCCTCGGTTTTAGAATTCCTTCTCTTTGGGCAAAAGACAACAATGTAAGAAGCGGCAGTAAAATTGAAGTGATTGTTGAAAAAGGAAAAATAACCATTCTTCCTCTGAAAAAATCACTTGATGATATGTTGGCTATGGTAACGCCAGAGAACATTCATTCAGAAGTTTCAACAGGCAATGCTGTAGGAAAAGAAGAATGGTAAAATCAAAATATGTTCCTGAAAAAGGTGACTTGGTCTGGCTGGATTTTGATCCGCAGACTGGACATGAACAGAAAGGTCGCCGTCCCGCAGTTTGCGTTTCCCAGAAAAAATACAATCAGAAAATAGGGCTTGCCCTGTTCTGTCCTGTTACAAGCCATATAAAGGGTTATCCTTTTGAAATTGTGCTGGAAAACCATTCCATAAATGGCTGTATTTTAAGCGACCAGGTAAAAAATCTTGACTGGACTCAAAGAAATTGTGATTTTATAGAAAAAGCAGCCGAGGAAGAAATAAATTCCGTTGTTGACAACATAAAGCTGATGATTGAATAAATCCTCATTATTGAAACTGCTGAACTAAATATGAAAAAAAATGCACGTAACAAAAACATCTTCGGGAACAAAGAAAAATTTCTTTGGTTTGGCAGGAAAAATTCATCTGAACCACGATTCCGTAACAGAACTCAGAGAGGCGAGCGTTTTATGATTCTTGCCGATACAAATGTTATCATTAAGATTATTCAGGCAGGATGTTTGATTGACTTTTTTAGGGGATAAGAGATAGGTGAAAATGAATCAGGCTCTTCCGTAGTGGAGAAGCCTGTTTTTTTCTTAAAATTGTTATCTTGAAAAAATCTCACTTGACTTCTGGAAAATATTTGCTTATATTTTCTGTAGGGAGCATTCCTGCCCTAAATGGAAAACTTAAACTGAGTACATTTCGGCTCTAAACGAAAAACTTAAACTGGGTACGCTCCAACCCTAATCGGAGAACTTAACAGGCGGCTTTTATAGTCGCCTTTTTTATGGAGCAACTATTGAAACAAGACAGCATTTTTTTTATTGTCAGCGATGACTATATTGATTATCTGCTTAAAATTGAAAATCATGTAATGAAAAACAAGCCGGAAGAAAGAACATACCATAGAAAATATGTCGGAATTCTTACAGAAATAAATGGGTTCAAATATTTCGTTCCTATGTCCTCGCCTAAAAATAAAGATTATAAAAACGGAAAAATCAGGAAAAATAGTCTTACGACAATATATATGAAAAGCAAGTGCAAGTTATATGGAACGCTCCGCAAAGAAATGTAGTTGCGATGATAATTTATTTCCGCTTGGAAAAATTATAGTTGACTTTAAGAAAGTTGAGAAGGCTTGAATTAACTACAAAAAGTGATTTTTTTTTATGCGAAATCTTAGTTTTTAAACTTAAAAAAAATATACCCACTCCGCCAGGCAAATTTTAAATAAAGTAACTATATTTGGAAATTTAGTTACTTTATTCGGGTAACTTAGTTACTTTATTTTCTTAATGATATATGAATACTATTGGAAATTGCCCGAGCAGACGGTTGTCTCCCAAATCTTATTGATTATTGGAGGCTTTTTTTATTTTCGGTGCGTAAAACGCACTTTTGCGCCCGCCTTGCTCTCTGTAGAATATCGTTATATCTGATTTTTATAGGAGTTTTTTATGAAGAAAATGTTATGTACAATTGCTATGTGCGTTGCATTGGTAAGCGGAGCGTTTGCACAGGAGGCTGAAGCCTCTGCAAGTAAAAAAGGCGGTTTTGACTATCACAACATCAAAATCGAGGCGGCTGTTCTACCTAAGTGGAGATACCACAAAGTCCGGGCATTTCCTTTCATTTTATATAACACATTGGTGTCATGCCGTCAAATTCCAGCCAAAATCCCAACATTGAAAATATGATTCTTTAAATCTATAATCAGAGCATGAATATGTTTTATGGAATTCTGATTCCGTTTCTTGGAACTACATTGGGTTCAGCCTGCGTTTACTTTCTTGGAAAAAATTTAAATAAAAATGTCCAGAAGTTTCTTTTGGGGTTTGCGGCTGGAGTAATGGTTGCGGCTTCTGTGTGGTCG
>SAMEA104315426__coassemble_3103_pt1 | contig 4796 bp, 4 predicted proteins | sample SAMEA104315426__metabat2_high_PE_039 | metagenome-assembled genome bin SAMEA104315426 (sample SAMEA104315426) | gut metagenome | biome: Monkey gut; feature: monkey-associated habitat; material: faeces | place: China | collected 2013 | reverse complement strand
GTTCGGACGTGCTTGCACGGCTGAACGGAAAAATTGCGCAGCAATTTTATAACGCGAAAGCCCGGCTGCTGCGGTTTTGCCGCAGCAGTGCCACCCGAATAAATTTATATTGCTATATCTTCGAGTTTTGCTGTAATTCCTGTCTGTTCAAGCGCAGAGCGGATTTTTCCTGCAATTCCGTCTGAAATAAAAAGACCTTCCTTTGTCTGGCGTTCGTGATTGTTGTATTCGATTTCGCCGGGAACAAAGATTTCCTGAACTCCTTCGCGTTTTTGAGAGTTTTTTATGCGTTCGATTGTGATGTCGATATTTTGCTTGAAACTTTCGATGTCCGTAAAACGGGAAATGTCGATTGCTGCAAAGTTGTAGCCGATTTTGTCGGTGCATTCGGCTGTTGTGTCGCCTTGACCGTCCAAAACTGAAGTTCCGCTCAAAAGTGTTGTCATTATAAAGACGATTAAATCAAGTCCGTAGCCTTTGTAACCTCCGAACGGCAACTGAGGTCCGCCTCCTGTGATTACGTCCGCCGGATTTGTCGTTGTTTTTCCGTCTTTTGTCAAAGCCCAGTCGTCAGGAATTGATTTTTCTTCTGTGTAGGCGAAAAATATTTTGTTGAAGGCGACGTTGCTTGTCGCTGCGTCAAATACGATTGGCCGTTTTTTTCCTGCTGGAACTGCGACGCAGATTGGATTTGTTCCTAAAACCTTGTCGTATCCGCCGAATGGAGCTACTGCAAGTCCTGTCGAAGTAAATGCCATTCCAATCATATTTTCTGGCAGGGCGTCCATGGCGTAGTAGGCGGCAAAGCCAAAATGTGTGGCGTTACGGACTGTTGTGATTGCAACTCCGTTCTTTTTTGCTTTTTCAATTGTTTTTGCCATTGCGATTTTTCCGGCAACAGAACCTGGCGCGTGGTCTGCGTCAAAAACTGTGGTTCCCGGTCCGTCTTGAACGATTTTTATTTGCGAATGAGGATTTATTTTTTTTGTGCGCATGAGTTTTGAATAGTTTTCTGTCTGAATAAGTCCGTGCGAATGGATTCCGCGCATTTCTGCCTGAACAAGGTTGTCTGCTACTGTGTCGGCTTCTTCTTTTTTTAAGCCTGATTTTTGAAAAATTAAAGATTCAAGTTCCAGCATTTTTTTTGGATCTACGGTAAGGCTCATAATTCCTCCAGTTTTTTTTATTACACTGAGGCGGCTTTTTGTTGCAGAACTGTAAAATTGCTTTTTTTTTGAGTCGGAACAGTGTTTTTTTGTGAGTTTGACTTTATCACCAATTAAAAAAAATGAAAATATTTCTTTTACGGATTTTTTTTACGGACGTTTTATTTTTTTTACGTTGAATTTTCTGAGGATTTAAAAACAAAAATTCAGTCGTGGCAGGTTCTTCCGCCCCATTCTTTTGAGTGTTCGCGTTCGTGTGCGATTAGAGCGTCAAAATCGGCTTCTGGTTCGCAGTTTTCCTCGACATAGCGGGCGGTTTTTTCAAGACGATACAGGCATTCGCTTTTTTCTGAATAGCCCATTTTGCTTTCTTCTATTGATTCTCCGAGAATGCGGATGCTTTCGTCGTAAATTTTTGTAGTGACAGGAAAAGGATGACCGTCTTTTCCGCCATGTGCAAAACTAAATCTTGCTGGATCTGTAAAGCGGCTTGGAGTTCCATAAATAACTTCGCTTACAAGAGTAAGGCTTTGCAAAGTTCTAGGGCCAAGACCTGGAGTTAAGAGAAGGCTTTCGAAATCTGTATTTTCGCTTTCGTAAGCTGTGGCAAGAACTGCTCCGAGCCGTTTTAAATCTACATCTTCCGCGCGGATTTCGTGATGAGATGGCATAACGAGGTTTCTGTCGTTTTTTATGAGAATTTGCGTTTTTTGCCATTCGTTGGAAATATTATTCTGATTTGAAGGCGGATTTTTATTTTTTTCTGCATCATCAAAAAGTTCAAGCTGAAGGCTTTCGCTACCGCCCATTTTTTTTACTTCGCGAATTATGCGGTCTGGATTTTCCTGCGTCAGGCTTAAAATTTTGGAGCGTGTGGAAGAAGCGTTTATGTCGGTCAGATTTAAAATCAGCCCCTGGTTTTCACCAGTTACACCAGTATGTGGATTTTCGACAAAACTTCTGAGTTTTTCCGATGACCAGTGGTAGCGGCGCGCTTTTTTTTCGCTTACGTTCATTCCTTGCTGCACTACTGTCCAGTCGCCCTGGTCGCTCAAAATAAAATTATGCTGGTAAAGCTGAAAACCGTCCTGAAGGGCAGTGCCGTCGACTTTTGCGGCAAGCTTGGAGCAGTTTATGAGCTTGTTTCCGTCCATTCCAGTCATGTCGGCAAGAATTTGAAGCTCTTCCGGCGTGCGCCTGCTGTACTCTCCTCGTCCACCGCAGACGACAATTCCAAGTTCTTTTGCACGCCGGTTAAGTCCGCGTTTTAAGGCGTACATTACGCTTGTTGTGATTCCGGAAGAATGCCAGTCCATTCCCAAAACGGCGCCCAGACTTTGAAACCACAGCGGATCGCTCAGCCTGATTAAAACTTCTTTTTTTCCATATTTTAAGACAAGGGCTTCTATAATCAGAGTGCCGAGCCTCATCATTCTGTCGGCAAGCCATTTTGGAACAGTTCCCGTGTGCAGCGGTAAATCCGCATAACCTGAACGCTTTATCATAAAATTAACTGTTTATATTAAAACAAGCAAAAAAAGTTTTTTCATAAAAAAAGTCTAGCATAAAACGCAAAAACTGTCAGAGTTTTTTATTAAAAATTTGGAGCGCAATTAGCGCACAAACCCGTCTTGCATGGTTTTATTCCTTCGCTGCGCTTCGGAACGGCTTTGCCGCCATTCCAGCCGGGGCTAGTTTTTTCCGTATAAAACGCAGGTTATTTTCTTTTTTTTATGATTTGGATTTTTTCATTTTTTTGTATAGAATCACTTTTATGCTAAAAATACTATTTGTTTGCCACGGAAACATCTGCCGTTCGCCAATGGCAGAAATGTTTATGAAAAACCTTGTAAAAAATTCCGGACTTGAAAAAGAATTTTTTATCGAAAGCGCAGCCTGCCGCACAGACGAAATCGGAAATCCGATTCACCGCGGAACAGTTTTAAAATTAAAAGAAAAAAATGTTCCTTTTACGGATCATCGCGCCCGGCTTATAACTCAGGAAGACTATGGCTTTTATGATTTAATAATTGCAATGGACGAAGAAAACATGGGCGACCTTGAGCGGAAATTTGCAGGCGACAAAGAAAATAAATGCCATAAACTGCTTGAATATGCCGGACTGTCCCGAGACGTAGCGGATCCCTGGTATACAGGAAATTTCGACGCCACTTGGAGCGATGTGGAAAAAGGTTGCAAAGCGCTGCTAACTTCTCTAAAAACTCCAGAATCCGCACAATAATTAAAAAAACTGTTAGAAATCAAACAGAAAAAACACTCATAATGGAAATTTTGGCACTGTTGGGTTATATTAGTAATATCGTATCTGTAAAAAAACAGAACGAAAGGAGATTAAAATGAAACTTTCAAAGAAAATTCTTAAGACATTCTCTGTAATTGCAATGTTAGCTGCTTCAATGGTTGTTGTTGCTTGCGCTGCAGAAGATGACGATGATGAAGAAGGAGCTATTACTGGCAGCAATAACGATTATGCAATTGCTTTTACAAATAACTCTACTTCAATGTACAGAGCATATCACGCTACATTTAATAAGCATCTTGGCGGTCTTTGCCAAATCACTATTGATAAAAACTCAACAGGAGAAGGCTCTATTGGATACATTTTTGATCTTGAAGAAAATCCAAACCGTGCAGTAAAAGCTCCTCGTACACTTTGTATTGTAGGTTTTAACCTCGGTACTTCAGGAATTGCTAAGCCTTATGTATCTCATTACACAAATGTAACTGATATTCAGGCAGATAATTTTGGAACAAAACTTACTGAAAATCCAGCAAAAGAAAAGGAATATCTTGCACTTGGATCTACGTCTTTTAAACTTGCTGACTGTGAAATTGGCGGAAAATACGTTCTTACTGTTGATGTAAACGGCAAGGATAATAATGATTACGTTGTAAAAATTTATAAAGGAAAAGTTGAAAAGGCTGCTCTTGCATCAGCAACTCCATCGTATACTGTAACAATTCCAAAAACTGATATTTATCCAAATCTTGCTGCTGATAAAAAAATTCCACAGAAAGCAGCCGCTGTATATGTAAATGTTTTTGCTGGAAAAACAATGAAAGCTTCTTGGCACTATGCAGATACATATGCTGAAGCAGAAGTTGTTGAAGAATAATTTTCCTAAACAAATTCAATTAACTTAAAAAAAACAAGCGGTTTTGCGTATGCAAAACCGCTTGTTTTTTAGTATGCAAGATAAATCCGTTCGTACAATAATTACAGAAATAAAAACTTAGTTTTCGCCAGTTTTTAACTTCGTAACCTGTTCCAAAGAAAGACCTGTAACAGAAGCAATCTGTTCGACAGTTCCAAGATTCGCAGCAATCATCTTTTTTGCAGTTTCGAGAGTCTTTTCGTTTAGTTTTTCATTAAGTTTTTCATTTAGTCTTTCGTTTGTCCGGGCCTCAACCTGCAGTTTAATCTCCTGTTCGATTGTCATATATCTGTGCCTCCACTGGGCATTCATTTTTACACGCTCGACCAACGCGGACAATCTGTCTGTAAAGTTGTCGTCCGAGTTTTTTCCGCAAAGGTATTTAAAAAATGAACGCAGATTCTCTGACTGCATTTTATCATACATAGTCGCGTTAAAAAAGATGTTGACCGTT
>SAMEA104315426__coassemble_2977_pt1 | contig 4930 bp, 6 predicted proteins | sample SAMEA104315426__metabat2_high_PE_039 | metagenome-assembled genome bin SAMEA104315426 (sample SAMEA104315426) | gut metagenome | biome: Monkey gut; feature: monkey-associated habitat; material: faeces | place: China | collected 2013 | reverse complement strand
CGGCAGAACTTTTGAGGAGTATTTGAAAAAAGAAAACCTTTCAAAGAATTGAACAAAATAGTGGAAAAATTATTATAACCAAATTTGACAACACCATATGTGGTGTGTTATTATGTTCTTAGTTAGCGAACATAGAACAATATGGCTTGCTAACAGGGGAGGAGTGACGCGGGGGCAATATGGGGGCATTTGGAGAATTTATATCAAAAAAAAGACAAGATTTAGGAATGACTCTTAGAGGATTCGCTAAGGAACTTGGAAAATCTCCTTCTTATGTAAGCGACATAGAAAAAGGAAACCGAGAACCTAATGAGAAAGCGTTGCTGGAATCACTTGTAAAAGTTCTTAAACTTTCTAATGACGAGGCAAATAAATTATATGATATGGCTGCAGCTCAAAAAAATGAATTAGCACAAGATGTTTCTGAATACGTAAATGAAACCGCATTGGCAAAGGTTGCCCTTAGAACTGCTAAAGAAAATGGCGCCACAGAAGAAGATTGGAAAAAGTTTATTGAAAAATTAAAGGAGAAAAAGTGAAAAATATACCTGAGTATCATTATAAGCATAATAAAAAGTCTAATACTCTCATTTTATCCGCTTCAGATATTGAAAAGCATGCTTCTGATTTTCTTCAAGAATACTCAAAATCAAATACAAACTATTCATTTTCAGCACCACAGGCAACTCCGATAGAAGAAATAATTGAAAATTACTGTGGAATTACAACCGATTACCAAACTTTTGGTGATTCAAACATTCTAGGTATGACAGCTTTTTCTTCTGGATTAATTACAATAAAACGAGATGACGAAATAGCTCCTTACAGAATTGAAAAGGGGTCAATTATTATATCAAATGAACTGGCCGAGAACGAAAAACAAGAAGGAAGATATTTATACACTTTAGCTCATGAATTTGGACATTGCTTTTATCATAGAATTTTATTTGAAACTCCGGACTCTTCAAATCAACCTTCACTGTTTGATGAAAAACCTTCTGAAATACTGGCTATATGCTGTCATAGGGATAATATCGAAAACCTGGATAAATTGCACAATAAAGACTGGACAGAATGGCAGGCGGATTATTTTGCTTCATGTATTTTAATGCCTAGAGAAGCCGTTCATAAATTCTGGAAATTATATATAAAAGAATCCGATTTTGTTTTTGGAGAAGAACCTAAGCCATTTCTATCCGACATGAGATGGATGGAAAAAGAATGGCATATTGGAGAATTTGTTAAGAAATTCAATGTTTCTTGTCAGGCAGCAAAAATACGTTTAAAGAAACTTAATTATATATAAAGGAGATAGTGCCTATGATTGTTTTTAAAATAAAAAACCTCGCTAAGACTACCAATCAAAGCAAGGTTAAAAATCGGCTTATGCCAAATTGCTAGAAATCTGCTACCAACAGAAATCTAACGGACGAAACACCAAAAGGTTATTTCGATTATCACTTGAATATTAACCCTAAAATGGTGCTTTCGTCAATAAAAATCTATTGACGCTTCTCCTGGTTAAATTGATGCAGTTTGCATTTAACAACCGTAGAAAAGGAGTTGCTTTCTCTGAAAAGAGGTACCGCTTATGGGCCAAGGTATAGTTGGGCATTCTTATATTTTTCATAATGGAATAAAGTATTTGGTGACCAAAACAACAAATCATACAATTTCAACAACGGGTGCTCCCTGTTCTGTATGTCAAAAGTTCGATAACAATGGAAATTTGGAAAAAGAACGTTATTATGACAATGATGGACACGCTGAATTAGATGTTGATTATACAAATCATGGTAATTCTGTCCTTCATCCTAAAGTTCCACATGAACATACATGGGATTGGTCAGATCCGAAAAATCCAAAAAGGAGTCCTTACGATGACTAAAACACAATTACAAAAATACATTGAGCGAAATAGTAATATTGATTTTAATTTCAATTCAAAACGCTATGGTATTGTTAATGCTCCAAATAAAAATAAAGAGCTAGAAATCAATTTTTGGGAGTGGAACAATACTGATAATTTTTATTTTAAGTTTTCAGATTTTTCAGATTTTGAAGCAAATGCAAAAATCAACGGATTATCTGTTGTAGAAATTCTAAAAAATATTGATGATGCAGATGTTTTTTAAGAGGTAGCTATGAGAAAAAAACATATAAACGATGTTTTTGGTTTTTGGCAAATAAAGGGTTCCGAATTATCTGGTAAATACGAACTTCCTGTTATTCATGGAACTTCAAAAATACCAGATGAATTGGTTCCTTTTACAAAATCAGAAAAGGAAAAGCATCCAGAAAACAAAACTGTCCATTTTTATCAATTTGATGAATGTTTTGCTACCTGTTTGGAAAGCGAAAGAAAACTGACTAAAAAATTAGAAGTTTTTAAGCAATTTCAAAGTGTTATTTTGCCTGATTTTAGTGTCTACCGAGATATGCCATTTGCTCAGCAGATTTCACAAGTTTATAAAAGTCGGGCAGTTGGAAACTTTTTAATGCAAAATGATATAAAAGTAATACCTAATGTTCGTTGGGGAGATGAAAGAACTTATGAAATTGCATTTGAAGGCATAGATAAATGGGGTGTTATTGCTGTAGGAGTTCAAGGCGGATATAGAGGTAAAGAAAATATAGAATACTTTGAACAAGGGTTTTATAAAATGCTTGATATGCTTGAACCTGAAACAGTTCTATGTTACGGAAATCTATCAGATGGTTTATTAGCTGAATGTCACTATAGGCATATAAAAGCAAAAATATATCCGACAGAAATTTCCAAAGTAAAATGTAAAAAAGAAGTTTTTCAAAATGAATTTGTTTTTTAGCTTAAATTACCACGTTACAATAGTATCGACAATGTTTTGCTGCTCGCTAGAGTAAGGATACTCTTGATATATGTTCCCAAAAATTACGACTGCTTCAAAAACTTATGGACATCTGTCATAAAGATTGTTCTTTTCCAAGTAGACGGAATAAAAAGAAGGCTGATGCCGGTGCTGTCCAGTGAGCAAGCCAAATAGCGGATTATTTCCGGTAAATAAATTGGACAATAATATTCATTATGTTACCAAAGAATATAAATTACATACAAATGGATATTTTGGTTCAAAAGGTACAAGAGAATGGATTAGAGAAATATATTCTTCCAATCCTATTCTAGAAGCTGGTAATTTTTTTGATAAAATATCTGAAGGTGGCAAGTCTATTATTTAAAGTAAAAAAATGAAGAGTCAATGACAGTTTAGTAAATTGTTCTATCAAAACTTGACATTCAATCTCTTGGATAATTCCAATAAGCGGAATCGCAAATTCAACTTATTGGAGGTCGTTATGGAAAACGGCAGAACTTTTGAGGAGTATTTGAAAAAAGAAAACCTTTCAAAAAATACTCTAGCTTCTTATCTTTGGACGGCAAAATATTTTACAGAGCATTATGACTGCGCGATCAAAGAAAATCTTCTTGCCTACAAAGGCTATTTGATGGAATATTACAAGCCAAAAACTGTAAATCTTAGAATTCAGGGAATAAACAAGTATTTGTGCTTTATTGGAAAAAAGACGCTTCAATTAAAGTTTGTAAAAGTCCAGCAAAAGAACTTTCTGGAAAATGTAATCAGCAATGCTGACTATCAGTTCTTAAAAGCAAAGCTGAAAGCCGACGGAAATTTAGAATGGTATTTTGTTGTCTGGTTCCTTGCCGCAACCGGTGCGCGCGTAAGCGAGCTTGTCCAGATAAAAGTTGAGCACGTTAAGGCCGGATACTTTGATTTGTACTGCAAAGGCGGAAAGCTTCGCCGCCTATACATTCCGGCCACATTAAAAGACGAGGCGTTTGAGTGGCTAGAGTCAATAAACAGAACCTCCGGTTATTTATTCTTGAACCGTTTCGGGGAAAGAATCACAACAAGAGGAATCGCGCAGCAGCTTAAAAATTATGCCAGAAAATACAGGCTTGATGAAAAGGTTGTTTATCCCCATTCATTCCGCCATCGCTATGCAAAGAACTTTCTTGAAAAATACAATGACATTGCTCTTTTGGCAGACCTGATGGGACACGAAAACATTGAAACTACCCGCATTTACCTTAGAAAGACTGCCAGCGAGCAGCAAAACATTGTTGATACGATTGTAACGTGGTAAAAAAAAGAGAGCCAAAGAATAAGACATTATTGCTGAATAGCAGGATTGTTCTACTCTTTGTCAGCATAGCAGTGAAAATTTCCAATAGATTATCGGGTCAAGCCCGATAATGACATTAAATTACCGATAATCCAATATGCAGGGATTGCCCGGTCAAGCCGGGCAATGACAGCTTTGCTAGCACGGCAATGACAGTTTTGCTTGCATTGTTATGGAAATGTAAAAATTAAAATGTACAGCAAAAATAATTTTTTTAGACAGAACACATATCCTGCTGTATAATCAATCTTAGCCTTTTAGACTTTATTATAAAGACAAACTCAAAGGAGAATATTTTATCATGAAAGAAAAAACTGTTTTAAATACCGAAAAACGCAAGAGCCTTGTGTTCTGGCTTGTTCTTTTTGTAGGCATTTCAATTATATGTTTTAATTTTCTGCAGATTATTATAACAGGAGAAATTACAAAAAAATCCACACTAGAGGATTCAGCAAACGACTACGCAGTTGTGACAGCGGCTTATTCTCAGGTAATTTCAGAAAAAATTGACGGCTATTACCATGCTATGAATTTCTATGTGAATTCAGATGTGGCTCAGGATGGAAGCCTTGCCGAAATGCGTGAATGGCTTGTTTCGCATGCAGATCACCGCATAGCCGAGTTTGATTACATAATGCTTGCAGGCCCGGACGGAACCGCCTATACGGATACAGGAAATCGCACCGACATTTCCGATCGCCCTTATTTCAAGGCGATAATGCAAGATGGAAAGGAAAGGTTCATTGAT
>SAMEA104315426__coassemble_2867_pt1 | contig 5064 bp, 13 predicted proteins | sample SAMEA104315426__metabat2_high_PE_039 | metagenome-assembled genome bin SAMEA104315426 (sample SAMEA104315426) | gut metagenome | biome: Monkey gut; feature: monkey-associated habitat; material: faeces | place: China | collected 2013 | reverse complement strand
AAGGGCGGGTGTTGGTGAACGCTGATTCCGTTCAAGTTTTTGAACCGGGGGGGGGGGCGATAAAAAATATTTTTAATTCGTTTTGTAAATGTCTTGACAATAAACAAATAAAATGATACTATTAAATCATAAGGAGAGAAAGAAAACAAAAAGGAGGCTGAAAAGTGCAGGTAATAATTTTTATTGCTGAAAACTTTCTTTTGCCAATCCTTGCAGCAGTGGTGACGCACTTAATCTGCAAATGGATTGACAGAAAGTTTAGGTAAACCAAAAGAGTTTGGCGGATAAATACCGCCTCTCTTTACCTGCATTCTAAGCCGTTGGAGGCTTTATGTCAATTACTGGAATTCTTATTAGAATCGGAATAGGTGCTGTTACTGGAGTTGCCGCCTATTTTATCATCAAGAAAATCAAGGAAAAAAAGAATGGAAGAAACGAAACAGACAGAAAAGAAGTATAGCGGTTACGGCTATCACGGCGGCGGACGGAAAATGGCGGAAACTGGACGTGTCCGTTTTCAAGTTTCCTGCCAGCCGTCAGAAGAAAAGATAATCCGCGAAAAAGCGGAAAAAGCCGGGCTTTCATTGTCAAGGTTTCTTGTTGACCTTGCATTGAAAGCATAGCGGATTATATGAGTTGTCAAGGATTACTTGACAACTCATTTTTTATATAATTCCTAATTCGTTTTTAAGGGCTTTTTGCGTAATCGCAGAGACATTCAGCTTTGCGGCGGTTGCCATGTCATCAAGCCACTGCGGAAGCGTTATATTTCTGCGGACGCTTTTCGCTTTTTCCTTTTGCCTGAACGCATCCATGTTGACATCTACCAAAGATACAAATGATTTTCCGTCATCGCAGAACGGGCTTGAGCTTGCGCTTACTGCATCTATTTCGCTTGCGTTTGGAAGCTCTGAATTTGGAACATCAAACAATATGTTTCCTATGCAGTCTTTTGCCATTGCAATAGCGTCAGCAGTTCCGTAGCCTTCCGTTGTCCTGTCAATATCAGGAATATAGACAAGCACTGTATTCTTTTTGTCTTTAGTTTCCGTGAAAATAACCGGGTATATAACTGTCATAAAAAATTACCTCCATAAAAAAGATTTGAACCGCCGTTCTTGGCGGCCAGCTTTTACAGTTTCCACCTTTTCAAAATACTTTTTGCAAGGTTTTCGTTTATTTCTGAATGTCTAGGAATAACCTCCTTGTCTTTTCCCCGTGAATAGACATCGTGGTTTCCGCCATGACGCTCAAGCGTAAAACCCGCTTTTTCAAGCCTTTTTATCAAATCTTTTCTTTTCATAATTTTATTATACACATTTTATACACATTGTCAAGTTAAGTAATAACTTTTCCTTCACATTCAATTTTTGTTATCTCTACAAATTCTGTTATTTGACGGTAAAACATTTCTTCCGCCTCTTTTAGGGAATCCGCATAGACACATAGAAAAGACCAGCCGCCACGCAGAAATTCGTAAACAAAAGTAAATCTTTTTTTCATTTTCTTTGCTCCTTATGGAACAAGATAAAATCTTTTACAGTCTTTATATCCGATACTAAAGCCGACTGTGAGTGCATAATATAATTGCTTTGCTCTTTTTAGCTATATTTCGGTGCAGGTGATTTTTATCGGTTTTGGAGGTTTTTCCGCCGCCTTTCTTTTTTCCCACCGCATTTTTTTTCCGGCTACAAAGTCCCTGAAGTCCCATTCATTCACGGGGTTGTATTTATGGCCATACATCCGGGTTTCGCCGTGAGCCTCGAAGTTATGGATTATCCTGCCGTCCTTGGCAAGGATTAGCTGCGTTGTCCAGCCGTTTGAGTACACGTCAAAATCTTTGCTCAGTTTCTCAAGGACTTCATGGCTTTTTTTTCTGCTGCATTTAAGAAGCCGTGATATTATTCTCTCTGTGTCGGACAGGCGGTCAACAACAACCGTATCTCCGTCCGCGTCTGTCAGTGTTTCTGAAAAATCCAGAAGTAACTGCATTATAGTTTCAACCGCCAGTAACAATCATCATTTTTATCGCCTGTAAAGCAACGGCAGTAGTTCTCGTTGTCCGCATCGCAGTCCTGTCCGTCATAGTCAGCACAATTCTCACAACACATCATCTTCTCAATCAGACAGTCCTTGCATATTCCATAGGAAGTTATTTCCAGTTTCAGGCAAATTCTTTCGCATGCGGGACATTTTGTGTATTCAATTCCGTCTTTAATCATTCTGTAACCTCCTGAATATCCTGTAAATTCAGGCACGGAATCTGCAGCATATCCGCAACCATGTATTCAAGTTGTGCGCCCTTGGAGTTTCTCCAGTTCGGAAGAAGATAGATGTAGTCGCAGCCGCAAAGCAGTTTTATATCGCGCCTCATGTAGTCGTGCCAGCTCCAGTGTTCTGTGTTTTCTGTTTCGTCTAGCGCGGTTGGATTTATAGGATCATATCCAAACTGACGGAGAATACCTTCCGCCAGTTTGAAGAAAGCCTTGTACTCTCTCTCGTCAAGTCCTGTTATCTGTCCGCTTATGTAGACCCTTTTCTTTCTCCTTTCCTCTGTCATTTCCTGCCATTCTCCTTTTCTTCTTCGCTTATAGCGGTTAAAAATCTGTCCTCGCTGGCGTGATCAATGCAGATTCCGAACATAAAAGCTATGTTCCTTGCGACATGCCTTTGTCCTTCCTCGAACGCCTGCTCCGCACTGATTTTTTCCTCAATCTCATTTTCTAAAATGTATTCTTTCAAGGTCATCATCTTTTTGCCTCCTTTTTCCGCTCCAGCTGGCGTTTTTTCTGGTAAATTGCCACTGTATACTTCTGCCTTGTATCAAAATCTTCTGGATAAATTCCAAACTGTTTACTCAGCTGGGAATAATATTTTTCTTTTTCCGCTTTCTTTTCTTCTGTTGTCTTTTTTTTATATGTATTTATTTCGTTGATAAGGCTTCTGCAAGTTGTGTCTTTCAGCCCCGCAAGGGAAATAATATAAGAATCGCTTTTTAAAAATCTTATTGCTGAACTTTTGTACAGTTCCGGTTTTTCTTTTGCATCTTTTACCGCCTGTTTTACGATTGCAATGGCTAAAAGTACATATCCTCGCATGTCATAATGATTTATTTTATTGCCTGCTCCTGCTGTCATCTTATTTTTCTCCTCTTTTGTCTTTTCTAAAATTGCCGTTTTCCTTGAACGTTTTTCTTGAATGGCAGCTCCAGCACATCGGCTGGAGATTGTTCTCGTCATAAAAAAGCTCAAGGTTTCCGCGGTGCGGTGTTATGTGGTCCGCGATTCTTGCGGGCTTTCCGCAGATAAAACAGAAAGGATATTTTTTTAAGAATTCCCTTGATGTTTTCCGCCATTTTGCACTTTCATAAAGATTGTGCCATTCTTTTGATTTGCCCCGGAAAGTGAATACCTTGCGTTTTTCTGAAAGAAAAGCGTGAATGTGGCAGTATTCTTTTCCGCATTCCGCCGTTCTTCCGCAGCCGTTTTTTTTACAGATTTTGGTTTTCATTTTCCTTTCAGTTCCTCCACGAACAGAAGAAGCTGCGCCTCGTCTGTTTCTGTTTTTTTTATGCCGGTTGCCGTGTCAATTTGTGTTAAAAAATTGGCGCGTTTTTTTGCTTCCTCCAGCGGCTTGCCGTTTAGTTCCCTGCACTTCTCAAAAAAAAAGTCGTTCTCACTTTCTGAATAAAGTGCGTGCATTACGCTGTTATAGGCTTCTGCAATAAAATTCGTAATGCAATAAAGCTCGCCCTTTGTCTGCTTATATGACAAATACCGGCGGAGCGAATACTCTACTGCAATATCCGCTTTGTAGCCTTCATCTTCTCTGGACAGATAAAAGCCCTTTGTCCTTTTTTCTTTTTTGACCGCTTTTAAGCAAAGAAGCCGGAACAAAATCCAAATTTTAAAAAAATACTTGTCGTCTTCGGTTTCCAAAAACTTTTTTTGAAAGAAAAGCAGTTTTTCGTTGTCAGTTCCGTTTTCGTTTCCGTCCGGAATTCTTTTTAACTGCTCCTCTTTTGTTTCAAACGGAAGCCAGAGATTAAAATATTTTTTAACGCTTTTCATTTCTTCCTGTCTTTCTCTTTGTAATAATTTTTTGCTTTCTGGCAGCACTCACGGCACGAACACAAAGCCTGTTCTTCTGCCGGACAATAGTGTTTGTAGTTTCCAAAGTTCGAGCAGTACGACTGTTTTTTGCACGTGTAGCAGTCGCCGTAAACCTGAAGTTCTTCTGGCAACGGATAATCGTTGTGCAGACGAATTAAATACGGCAAAGTTTCGCCTGTCTGCGTTTTTAACGACTTTGCAAAAGATGTTTCAAGCCAGTTGATTTTTTGGCTTGTATCGACCTGCATATTTCGGATGCACTTGTAGCAAACCAGCTGTCCATACGGATAATTTGAATTGCAAACAGTGCAGTGTTTCCACATTTTCATAATGGCCTCCTGTGTTTTTCAGCGTATTTTTTGTTTTACGTCTGCATTTTCAGATAGTTTTGCGACCAGTCGTCTTTTATCATTTCGTTTTGCCAGCGGAAATATTCCTCGCCTTTCGGACGTGAGCACGAATCCCAGATTGCGGCAAAATGGCAGAATATTGGCTTTATAAAACGCGGATCATTTTGCATTTTAATTAAAAATTCCTGCCGGGCGTCCTCAAACGGGATTTCCGGCGGAGTTTGAGTTTGTGGTTGTCCTGTGTTTTGCGGCTGTTTTTTCTGGTCGTAGAGAATAAAGTTTTCCCGGACAAAGTTTTGCGGCAGATAGTCCGTAAAGTTTTTTGTTTGGAGAAATTTCGGGAATGAATAGCGGTTTGTAACATACATTTTGCTGTCCAGAAGCACCGATGTGTAGTTTCTGCAGGCCTGTATTACGTCATCGGAATGCAGATTTTGCAGTCCTGGTGTCCTGTGAAGTATTTCCAGGCCGTCTTTGAAGTCTTTTTGCAGAAAAGTAAGCGGATTATTGTTCTGGCAAGGACAGCCCGCAGCTGAGAAAATCTTGAAAACAGTGTTTGAATATTCCTGCTCAGGCGATGAGAATGAGAGAGGCGGCTGCGG
>SAMEA104315426__coassemble_2838_pt1 | contig 5101 bp, 4 predicted proteins | sample SAMEA104315426__metabat2_high_PE_039 | metagenome-assembled genome bin SAMEA104315426 (sample SAMEA104315426) | gut metagenome | biome: Monkey gut; feature: monkey-associated habitat; material: faeces | place: China | collected 2013 | reverse complement strand
ATCCCCAAAATGGAAGAAGTTCTTAAAGTTAAAGAAGCAGAAATAAAAAAACTTATACATACTGGTTTGCCTTTTACGCTTTTTTTGATGGATATTGATGATTTTAAAAATTACAACGACACTTACACACACGCCTGCGGCGACTTTGTCCTAAAAGAATACGGACGCCGGCTTGCAAAACTTACTGTAAACGGTGAATATTTTGCGGCGCGCTACGGTGGAGATGAATTTTTGCTTGTCTATAAGTGCGGTCATATCGAAAAAAACGGGCGCGAAATTGAACTTTTGCGTCAATTACTCAATGAACCGATGTATTTTAAAGGAACAAAACTTTCAATAACCGTAACTTTGGGGTTTGCAGACTCGTCCATTGATGTTTCGTACGATGAACTTCTTACAAATGCGGATATTGCAATGTACGAGGCAAAAAAAATTGGAGTTGGAACCTGTCTTGGCTTTTTGTCAGAAATGAAAGAATCTGTTTTGAGGCGCAATTCGATTATTGATATTCTAAAAGACGAATGTGAACGTGGTGGTTTTGAAATTCGATATCAGCCGCAAATTTCCGCAAAAACAGGAGATGTCTGTGCTTTTGAAGCTCTTGTCCGCTTGAGGGATTATTCTGTTGGACCAGATGTTTTTATTCCTGTGGCAGAAAGCAGCGGTTTTATTGCTCAAATTGGAAGAATTGTTACCGAAAAAGTTTTGCGTCAGATGGACACCTGGCGTTCTGAAGGAATGAAACTTAGAAAGGTTGCAATAAACTATTCAAATGGACAACTTATTGATGACAGTTATGTTCCGTATTTGAAAAAGCTTATGGAAAAATACAGGATTCCGTCAGATTTAATCGAAATTGAAATTACAGAAAGTCTTTTTATGGGCAAAAAAGGACGTGTAACTCAACTTTTTGACGAACTTGCAAAAATTGGTGTTGGACTTGCACTTGATGATTTTGGAACGGGTTATTCTTCTCTCAGTTATTTGACTTTTGTACCAGCTGACAAGGTAAAAATTGACAAATCTCTCGTTGACAATTATCTAGTGGACGGAAAAGAAGATTTTATTCAGAATATTGTGCAGCTTGTGCACGGTTTGGGAATGAAACTGACTGTTGAAGGCGTTGAGCACAAATGGCAGTACGACAAACTCTGTTCTATGCAGTGCGATTTTATTCAGGGATATTTGTTCAGTAAGCCGATTAGTGCGGATGACGTTCCTAACTTTTCAGTTGCGGTTTGATTTATGACTTTACTTGAAACTTATTACAATAAATTTAACGAAGATCATCGCCTTACGACGCGGCATGGAATTGTAGAATATACAGTTACTCAAAAATATATCCACGAGTGCATAGGCGAACGGAAAAATCTTAAAATTCTTGATGTTGGAGCTGGAACTGGACGCTATTCTGTGGCTTTGGCGCAGGAAGGCCATTCTGTTACGGCGGTTGAGCTTGTTGAACGAAACCGCAAGGTGATTGAGTCAAAGCATCAGTCTGGAGTGCATATCTGGCCGGGAAATGCCCTTGACTTGAATTTTCTGGATGCGGATTGTTTTGACATAACCTTGATTTTTGGACCGATGTATCATTTGCACACGGAAGAAGAAAGAATTAAGGTTTTTGAACAGGCTAAGCGGGTAACAAAAAAAGACGGGTTTATTCTTGTTGCCTATGTTATGAACGATTACAGCATAATCGAATACTGCTTTAAGAAAAACAAAATTAAAGAATGTTTGGAAAACGGCAGCGTGACGGAGGATTTTAAAACCGTAAGCAGCGAAAAAGAACTTTATAGTTACCTGCGGCTTGATGATATAAATGAATTGAATAAAAAAGCCGGTCTTGAACGCATAAAAATTATTGCGGCGGACGGTCCTTCTGACTATATGCGCCGGGAATTAAATGCAATGGACGAAGAAACATTTGAGCTTTTTGTAAAATATCAACTGGCAAATGCAGAGCGGATTGAACTGCTCGGTGCTTCTAGCCATACGGTCGATGTTTTAAAAAATACAAAATAATGCAAAATTGCGTTAGCGATGATAGCCCCAGCGTCAGCTGTCCCGAAGGGACGGAGCGAATGCGGAGGGGCGGTCGTAGCGACGGCGAAGCCGGAACGCCCTTGCAAATTCCTGAAGAATTTTATAAACTGTGCAAAATGACATTTTGTTAATTTTTGTCAAACTCAATTTTTTTATTTTTATAAGGAGAAAACTATGGCAAAGAAATATGCATTTTTGTTTCCTGGACAGGGTGCTCAGGCACAGGGAATGATTAAGGACATTTGTGAAGCATATCCGGAAGCACAAAAGGTTGTTGACGAAGCTTCTAAAATTGCTGGAAAAGATGTTGCAAAACTTTTGTGGGATACTCCTCAGGAAGAACTCAACCGCTCGGATAACAGTCAGCTTGCGATTACTACTGCAAGTATTGCGATAATGGCCGCTCTTAAAACAAAGGGAATTGAACCTTCTGCTGCGATGGGATTTTCGCTCGGAGAATTTCCTGCTCTTTATGCTGCCGGAATTTTGTCTTTTGAAGATGTTATCAAAATTGTATGCCAGCGTGGTTCGATAATGCAGACTGTTTGCGAACAGATTGCTGAGGAAAATGCCGGAAATGCGCCTGGAATGAGCGCTGTTCTTGGTTTGCCGCCAGAAAAAGTTGAAGAAATCGCTGCCGGAATCGATGGCGCTTATGCCGCAAACTTGAATTCTGTAAAACAGACTGTAGTTGCAGGAACTGCCGATGGTCTTGCTAAGGTAGAAGAAGCGGCGAAGGCTTGCGGGGCACGTCGTGTTGTACGCCTTGCTGTTGCTGGTCCTTTCCACTCGCCGCTTATGCAGAGAGCCGCTGATAATTTAAGGTGGCGCTTGAACCTTTTACATTTACAGATCCGAAAATTACGCTCTTTTCTAATGTGACAGGAAAAAAAGTTACAGAAGGCGCGCCTGCAAAGGCAAGTGCAGTTGATCATCTTACAAATCCAGTTCGCTGGACTGACGAAGAAAAAGTTCTTGCTGATTTGATTAAGGAAGATGGAAGTGAGTGGGCTGTTCTTGAAGTTGGTCCTGGAAAAGTTTTGTCTGGTCTTTGGGGACAGACTGAATTTGGTGCGACTTTGCCTGCTGTTGCTGTAAATACTGCTGAAGTTTTGGCATCGCTTTAATAAATTTGGGAGGAAGTATGTTGCTTCAGAATAAAAAAGCTCTTGTGACTGGTTCTAGCCGTGGAATTGGCCGTGGTATTGTTGAATCTTTTATTAAAAACGGTTGTGAAGTTTGGGGACTTTGTTCTAAAGAAAGTGCCGGAAAAGCAGAGATTGAAGCTCTTGCAAAAGAAAACGGTGTGGTTTTTCACGAGATTTATGCCGATGTAGGCAATGCTGAACAGGTGACAGAAGTTGTAAAAGCCGCTCTTGCAGAAGCTGGCGGTTTTGATGTTCTTGTAAACAATGCAGGAATTACGCGCGATGGTCTTTCGTTCAGAATGAAAAAAGCTGATTGGGACGATGTTTTGAGAATCAACCTTACGGCTGCTTTCTTAATTTGTCAGATTGTTTCTAACGATATGATCAGAAAACGTTCTGGTTCAATTATTAATATGTCTTCGATTGTCGGAGTTCACGGAAACGGCGGTCAGGTTAACTACGCTGCTTCTAAAGGCGGTCTTATTGCTTATTCTAAATCGCTGGCTGCAGAAGTTGGTGGCCGCGGTGTTCGCGTAAACTGCATTGCTCCTGGTTTTATCGAAACTGATATGACCAATGTTCTTAAAGAGGAATTGAAACAGGCTATGATTGAAAAAATTCCTCTCAAACGCCCTGGAACTCCGGAAGATGTTGCAAATACCGCTCTTTACCTTGCGAGCGACTTGAGTTCTTATGTGACAGCACAGGTTATTGGTGTTGACGGTGGAATGGGCGCGTAAAATTTTACGCTGACAAAAAACTTGTTTTTGCCGTATATTTCTTGCTTTCGCGCCTTTATGGCGCGTTTTTTTTATTCTATTTTTAAGTTTTTCAGGAATATTTCTGTAAAAATTTGCGGTAAATCTTTGTTCTGATAGTATATTCCCGCTTTAAAATAATTGCGTTCGTCGGATCGGACTTTTTCTGTAAAAGTTGTGCTTCCCTTTTTCTCTCCGTCGCGGAAGATTGTGAGTTTTTTGTCTTCTGTTTGGATTTTGATTGTAGTTTCTTGTGAAGGAATCCACTTTCCAAGCTCAATTTTTATCGGATCGCCATTTATTTTGTCTACTTTGTCTGCTTCGTAATAATTTCGGATCTTTGCAACGATTTTTCCTTGTTCTACTTCGATTCGGCAGAGCGGACGGTCTGTTGCACTTCCGTTTGAGTTTGGGAGTTTTCTTGCCAAAAACTGTCCGACCGTAAATTTTGCTTCTGAGACGTTGGAGCAGTTTCCGAAAAAAGTGTAGGTGAAAGAATGTGTGCCTTTAAATGCCCAGCTTGTTTTTTGGGCAAGTTCTACGCGGACAGAAGAGCCATTTGGAGATTTGCCCTGATCGGAGGCGTCGAGGGAAATTCTGATCCAGTCTGTATTGTTTTTGTCCGTGTATTTTGAAAAATATTTGTTTTTGAAATCTGAGTTTTTGTCGAGAACTGAGGTTATCATGCCGCCGTCTTTAGTTCCTGACGGATACTGGAGGTTAAAAACGATGTTTCCAGAACTGTCGGGTGGAAGGAGTGGAACAGGACTTTGTCTTTTAGCGAGTTCTTCTGGTGTTGCGTAAGGCATGAAGTAAGGTGAGTTTTTGCCGTTGCTTGAAGCACAGCCTGCAAAAACTGCGGCTAATGCGATTGTTCTTAAAAATAATTTCGCGTTCATTTTTTTATTATATAGCCTTTATTTTGAATTGTTTACTTATTATCTGATAATTCTGCAATTAAAAAAAAACACTTGCTTAAAATGACAAAAACTGCTATTTTGTCATAGTAAATTAAAGGAAAGTTAGAATCAGCTTGAATTTTTTGCTGGTTTATTATTTTAAACAGTTTTGCGTGGCAAACTGGATTTTTCTATAGGAGGCATGATAAAAATTACATCCGTGTAATTTTTATCATTACAGTTTGCTCAA
>SAMEA104315426__coassemble_2563_pt1 | contig 5519 bp, 4 predicted proteins | sample SAMEA104315426__metabat2_high_PE_039 | metagenome-assembled genome bin SAMEA104315426 (sample SAMEA104315426) | gut metagenome | biome: Monkey gut; feature: monkey-associated habitat; material: faeces | place: China | collected 2013 | reverse complement strand
TGCAGGCAAGACATTTGGCGCAAGATATGGCAAAGAACATGGCTAACGATATGGCTCAAGATATTGCTCAAAGCAAAGTTGACGAATCGAAACTCGAAACTGCCAAAAAAATGCTCGAAAACAATATCCCGGCAGAAATTGTAGCTAAGTGCACCGGGCTGGAGATTTCTCAAGTCGATAAGTTAAAAAAATAAAAATTTTTAAGGCACCTTGGCTTTGCAATTGCGGTAAACAAGGTGCTTTTTTTATTATGCCGAGATTCAAGTTCTATAATCAGATAATTTTTCTTAAAAAAACACATTGTTCGTTGTTTAGAAGAAAATTCCTTAAAAAGTAGGAAAATAACAAACTTTCGTCTTTCAAGTTACAAATTTGACAGAAAATTTACAAAAAATAACGTTGACTATAAAAAAACAGGGATTTATAATTTAGGGTAAAGGGAATTAAAAAAAACCGTTGGTTTAAATTCCATAGAAAAATAGGAGGATTTTTTATTATGAAAAAAATCGTAGCCGCAGCAGCAGCTGGGTTGATTCTTGCTGGTACTGCATTTGCCGACGTTTCTTTTTCTTGGAAAAGGACAAACATCGTTGGCGGAGCAAGCAAGTATTTTAATAGTGTAGAACGTACAGACTGTCTAGGTCTTGAACTTTCTAACGATATTGCCGGTGTAGTTTTTGACTGGGATATTGTAGAAAAAGATGACACTGCTAATATTGAGAATGGAGATACATTCAGCAGGTTTGTATTGGATTCATATTATGGATGGATGACTTTTGGTCTTCCTGTAGGAAACCTTCAAGTTACTTCTGGTAAATGGTCTGGACGCTATGCTGACCGCGTAAAAAGCGATGCAGGCGACTTGGACGCAAAATACTACGAAGCCTACAAGATGGGTGTAATCGGTGGTGCACTTGCTGCAGACTCAGACAACCTTACACAGGGAGCTATGGCTACCGTTCTTGCCTACACTTTGGCAGACACTCTTCCAGGAACTCTTATGGTAAAACTTGGAATAAGAGATCTTAGCAACCCTACCTATAAAAATGACAACGGTAAACTCTTACCTCCATCAAAAAAACTTGATAAACAAAACTTGGGAAAATATGGAAAATTTGATTCATATTCAGGATTTGTTGCTGAAGTAGGATACCGCCAGGAAGGTCTCTTCAATGCAAACATTGCTGTAAGAAGCCTCTCAGAGGATGCTACCTGTTTTTCTGCATTTGTAAGCCCTCTTATGGTAGAAAACCTCAGAGCTACAGTTGGCTTTACAATGGGTAATGTTGACGGCGATAAAGAATTTGCAGTTGATGCACGTGCCCGCTATGCAATTACAGAAAAAACTGCTGTAACAGGTATGTTCAACTATTCTTCAATTGCTAAAGAACTTAAAGCATCAAGCTCAGGAGATGATTTAAACGCAATGTGGACTATGGTTTCTGTAAATCATGTTGCAGGCGACAATATCCGCTTCCTCGCTACATTGCAGAACACAGTTCGCGACTTCGATGCTAGCAATGGCAACAACCTTACAGCATTTACACCAGCTTGCGAAATCCAGATTTCTGAAAAAGCATTATTTACTGCTGCATTCGACATGCGTTGGGACAACAAAACTCCTTATGCAGGTGTAGGCGATGTTTCATTGCCAATCTATGTAACTCTTTCTCTGTAATAAACGGAAAGGAACTTGCTTAGATAAAAATTCTTGGAGGAATTAAATGAAAAAGATAATTAGCGCACTTACTTTAGGTGCAATGGTTGCAGGAGCCGCATTTGCAGATGTTGCAGTTACTCTCAACTACAGACAGCGTGCAACACTCCTCTCTCACGTAAATGATGCAGAAAAACCTGGTAAATATTGTAAGGCAGATAAAAACGACTTTGTACTAGATGGAAAAGGAAATGAAATAAAATCTGAGTCTGGTCTTTTCTATACAGATGCATATTCTGGATCAGGTACAGACAACCTCGGAATTAAACTTGATGGGGACATTGCTTCTTTCGCAATTACAGTTGTAGGCGATGAAAACACTCCTATGCAGCTCCGCACAAAGACACTCGGAGCTGACTTGCAGGTTGGTAAAGTAGGTCTTTTCGCTGGTTTCTGGTCAGACGGAAAAGTAAAAGGCGCATACCGCAACAAGGCAGATGTTGATGCTGGAAACATGGAAGGTATGGACTTTGAATTCAAGAAACTTGGTTCTGCTTACGCAGGTTCACCATCATTCTTCGTAGACAACATTGTAATGCCAGTAAATGTAACAGCTTCAGAAAGCTATGCAATTGGTGCTAAATACAATATCCGTAACTTTAAAGCTTGCAAGCTCGAATTAAACGGTGTTTACATTTCTAATGAAACATCTGACGAAAAAGGCTCTGCATCTGACGGAAGCCTTCAGGGACACTCTCTCGTAGGTCTTGTTGAAGCAAATACTGCTTATGGCTCAGGCGAATTCGTATTCAAATACGGACAGAGTGCATATCAGGATAAAGACAAGAAATACACTGATGCAATGGCATTCGGTGCTTACCTCCAGCCAAAAATCATGAACAACCTTACAACAACAATCGGTGGTGCTGGTTCTGTTGTAGACGGTGATTTTACAGACTGGTCTGCAGATCTCCGTTTGTACTACAAAATGGGAGCACTTTCTTTCACATCTTTCCACAGCTACTCAGCAATTCTTGATGCAGAAGAAAACGTTTACAAACTCAATGGTAAACTTAACGGAACAACAAAAGGTATTGCAGATGGTGCTTCTTGTGTAGGAAACGCAAAACACGGTGGCACAATCGTAATGCGTGATTCAGTTCTTACAAACAACCTGATGGTTCGCTACAAGGTTAACAGCAAATTTGCAGTATACGGTGTAGTTGCAGACATGATTGGTCTTGGCGAAAGCGGTGGCAAAAAACTTGCAGACAAAGACGGAAAAGAAACAACAGATGCACTTATCCAGCTCCGCGCTTCTGCATGGGCACAGTTCTATGCTGGCGGAAACTCAATCTCTGTAGGTGTTGTATACGAAAACTACGACGTAGCAGAAACATACGGTGATTCAGTACAGAACATTGCTATTCCAATGATCTTCCGTGTTAAGATGTAATGTTGCATAGCCAAAAATAGTTCTAAATGAACAAAAGCCAGCCGAAAGGCTGGTTTTTTTATGCATAAAACAACGGTTAACTTTGTTCTAAGCAATGTCGTTGGCTGTGCTTTTAGTTTTGAAAAAAAACTTAGCCCGGATCGGAACGGCGCGGAGCGTTCAAAGGGCGGAAAAGTTTTCCGCCTTTTGAATGGAGCTTAAGCGGAACCGTGCAGAGCCGGTTTGTGGTTGTGGTGCGCTCCTTTAAAATAAAAAAAGAAAAGCACTAGATTTTTTAGCACTTCTCTTTTTTGGTTTAGGAGTCTAACTTCTGATTTTTGTTATGTGTTTTTAGAAATCGTAGCGTACACCTGTTCCGATTGTTGTTTTTTCGTAGTCGTCGTCAGATGGAATTGTTGCGTAAACTGTTGCAGAAGCTTTTCCTGCGGTAAATGTAACTGCTGGCGTTACTGTAAAGTAATCGTCTTTTGTTTTGCAGTCATATACATTATATGATGCTTCTGCTGAAAGTTTTACAACATCTGTAAGATTGTAAGCAACTGCTGGATTTATGAGGATTTTTGTGTTTCCTGCATCGTAGTACTCGCTGTCTGCAACAAAGTAGCTTACAATACCACCGATTGTAAGGTTTTTGATACCTGTGTATTCTGCCCAAAAACAAAGTTCTGTATTGTCTTCTGCATCGCTGTCGGCTGTTCCGTCGTAAATTCCTTCAACTACAAAACTGAGATTTTCTACCGCTGTAAATCCTAAAGAAGCGTATCCGAGTTTTGCTGGAGAATAAGCGGCTGTTACAAAAAATGCGTCTGTGCTGTATTTTGCAGAAAATGCAAGAATATTTTTATTAAATTTAAGGTCGCCTGCCTCAGCTTTTCCGTCTTTTACTTTGTTGTCAGTTGCTTCGTATTTTTCTGCATTTGCGTCTGTTGCAGAAGCTGTCAAGAAAAGATTTTCAACAGGAGTTACAACAACTCTTACACCTTTTCCACCGTCAAGGGCTACATCTTCCCAACCAGCAGAAGATGTAAAGCGGTCTGTGATTTTTCCTGCTTCGGCAATTACTTTTCCATCAAGAAAATTTGCGTAAGCCATTGCCCAGTCAATACAACCGCTGTCCAAGAAATTTTCAAAATCAGTATTTGTATATCTGAATGTTGCTCCGCCAAAATTTCCGTCATAAGAAATTTCGATACGAGAACGAGAATCGCCACCAAAGTAGTTTCCGCCCATCCAGGTTGAAGTTTCAAGAGATTCTGCATCTGTGTTTACGGCCGCACCTGCGCGCACGTGACCAGAAACAGAAAGTTCTGCGGAAGCAGAAGCCAAAATTGCTGTTGAAAATACAACTGCTGTCAAAGATTTGATTACATTTTTACAAAACATTTTTTCCTCCAGTTTTGAAATTAAAAAAACAGTATATTGTCCGTTTGTTATGTTTGCTTAGGACAACTATTGTTTTGTAGCGCTAACAGGCAAGAGCGTAAATTATTTTTTTAGAAAAATCAACTATTTTTTGTTAATTTTTAATGTCAATTTTTATGTTTTTTACTTGACTCTTTGTTTGGAGCACACCACAACCACAAACCGGCTCTGCACGGTTCCGCTTGTGCTCCATTCAAAGGACGGAAAACTTTTCCGCCCTTTGAACGCTCCGCGCCGTTCCGATCCGGGCTAAGTTTTTCCACTCAAAACAGTATAAAGCAATTACACCGTCAATTTTTACATTTTCGGATACAAAAATTTATGCTGACAATTACAAAAAAATTGATGAAATCGGTTCTCAAAAAACAAAACTTTTGTTACGAGAACTGAACGCAAAAAGCACAATTTTTGTAACATTTACTTTTAATAAAAAGGTTGTCGAAGGCTCTAAATTAAAAGGTCAAATTACAGCGTCCGTAACAATGGATGTTGATGTTTACGATTGTAGAGGGCATCAAAAAATTATGGATACTTTTACCGCTGATTCTAGCCAACTTGTCAAAATTTTAAAAACAAATTATGACAAAGACGCACTTGTCGAACTTTTTCCAGAAATTATTGATCTTGTAATAAACCAATTTATCGTAAAATATATGTAATTTTTTACAGAGGGCTGTCCAAAAAAGAAAGAACAGCCCCTTTTTTTACGGCTCAAGAGCTGGTAAAAGAAAAGGCACTTGTAAAAAAATTTGATTTAAGACTGTTTAAGTTTATCGACTTGAGAAATCTCCAGCCCGGTGCACTTAGCTACAATTTCTGCAGGAATATTGTTTTCGAGCATCTTTTTGGCAGTTTCGATAGTCTTTTCGTTAGCAATGTCTTGAGCCATGTCCTTTGCCATATCTTGCGCGAGTTCTTTTGCTCTTTCTTTTGTCCGGGCCTCAACCTGCAGCTTAATCTCCTGTTCGATTGTCATATATCTGT
>SAMEA104315426__coassemble_2297_pt1 | contig 5958 bp, 10 predicted proteins | sample SAMEA104315426__metabat2_high_PE_039 | metagenome-assembled genome bin SAMEA104315426 (sample SAMEA104315426) | gut metagenome | biome: Monkey gut; feature: monkey-associated habitat; material: faeces | place: China | collected 2013 | reverse complement strand
TTAAATCTTAAATAATTTATTTTTTTTCTATGAAATAGCATATATTTCACAAGCATATAAATAGAAATTGCTAAGCAACATATAGCAAAAACTTCATCTGCTTTTATAGTATTTGACTCTATATATTTATTAACATATTCTGTCATTAATTTAGAAAAAATTGTCATCAGTATTGGAATAAAAATATTGATAACTTCCTTAAAATCAGAATCAACCTCAACAAAATCAATTACACTCTCAATCTCAAAAAGTCTTACACCTTTAAGCCTACACTCACTCACAAAATTGCAAAATAAATTATAATTATCTGGCTTTAAATTAAATTTTTGTATATATCTTTTTGAAATTTTATTATCAATAATTTTTTGGTAAAAAAATAAAATAATAATAACAAATAAAATTATTAAAGATAAAAAAAGAAAACCACTTTCCTTAAAAAAAAGAGTAAAAGCTAAATTTAGTATAGGCAAACTAAGTATCAGAAACTCAAAAATTAATTCTAAAATTGATGAAGCTCCACCACAAAGTTTATAAATTCCATAAACCTTATCATACAATTCTTTCTCAGGATCATGCACATAAACAAATTTATCTACTTTCATATTCATATATTTTTAATATCGATACATTTAGAAAAAATTTTACATTTTTATAAAAAGAAAGAACATCGTTCTTTGCCTTTTGAGAGTCATTAATAACAAAAAATTATCTATCACTTCATCCCGAGGTATAAAAAAAATACACAACAGTCGTAATCTTCTTTTACTCTTTTTATCCAATTACAGAAATTTTCAATTTCTAAACACTTTTGTTGTGGCAATAAATCAGAAGTTTCTCATATTAAACTCACGCACTCCCCGTAAATCTCCGCCATTTTCTTTACCGCAATATCAACCGAATATTTTCTAGAATCTTCTATATTATTCTTCCGCATTTCTGTTCGAAGCTCGGGATTTTTGTAAAGTTCAAGAATTTTTTCCACAAAGTCAGCGTTGTTATCCAGCTGATAGAGTTCTCCGTTCCGTCCTGGAGCAACGGCATCGGTCTGACCGCGGATACTGCTTGCCACAATCGGAAGTCCGCTCGCCATCGCCTCAATCACGCTGATTAGAAGACCTTCCTGCCGGCTTGTCGTAACATAAAGGTCGGAAATCGCACACAGCAGATTTATGTCTTTTCTGTAGCCGGGAAACCAGATTATGCCGTCAACCTCAAGATTCACGGCAAGAATTTTCATTTCTTTCAGCTGAATGCCACGACCGGGCATAATGACTTTAAGATTCGGGATCAACTTTTTCAGCGACGGAATGTTTTTTATGAAGAAGGAGTGGTCTTTCCGCGGAATGAACTCCGCAATGTAAAGGATTATGAAATCGCTGGAATCGTATTTGTATTTTGAACGGAGTGCAATTTTTTCGTTCAAACTTGCACATGGACGGAACTTTTCCAGATTTATCCCGACTCCATCAATCTTGAAAATCTTAAAATGATTTTTTTTTCATATTCAATTCTCCTGGTAATATATTTCTGATTTTAGAAATTAAACTTGTATATACAACATAAATATTGTATAATTTGAATAATGGGCATGACAGCAAAGCAAATAATAAAAATTCTAAAAAAACATGGCTGGAAATTAAACAGAATAAAAGGCTCTCATCATGTCTTTATAAAAAAAGGTTCTGACAGACCTGTAGTTGTTCCAGTTCATGGAAATATAGATTTAGGAAAATTTGCTGATGACATACTGAAAGAAGCTGGAATTAATCTTAAAGGAGACGCAAGATGACTTACAACTGTACTATAGAACAACAAAGTGAAAATATGTTCATTGTGCATTTTCCAGACATGCAGAATGTTACTACTTACGGAAAAACACCGGAAGATGCCAAGAATATGGCTAAAGAAGCACTTGAAGCCGTTCTTGAAACAGACATAGAAGAAAACTTCCCTATTCCAGAACCTGAATACAAGGGCGGAACAGAAATAGAAGTTTCTCCAAAAATTGCATTTGCAATAGAGCTTCGCAAAGCCCGAGGAAACCGTACTCAAAAAGAAGTCGCACAAAGAGCCGGAATGTCATACCAGCAATACCAGAGACTAGAAAATCCCAAAAAGACAAATCCGACGCTTGAAATGCTATACAGACTTCAAAAAGTCTTTAAAAGACCATTTTTAGCGTTATAGGAATGAAAGTCTAAAAAAAATATAATACAATAAGTTTCTATTTACCAAACAAGTCAGAGTGAGAACCAGTCGCTGTGGCAGAAAGAATAAGTTCGTTTTCAAAAATCTGATACATCAAAAGCCAGTCGGGTTCTATATGGCACTCCCGAAAGTCATTCAGATTTCCTGTCAGCCGGTGGTCTTTGTATTTTTGCGGCAACGGATTTCCAGAAGCAAGAAGGTTCAAAACTTCAACAAGTTTTTCTAAATTCCTGCCTCTTTTCTTCATCAGTTTGGCGTCACGTTTCATTCGATTTGTATAGACAATCTCGTACAAATCAATCCTCCAGCATAGAAGCCACAGCCTCTTGTGCAGTTTTAAAAGGTCCGTGCAGATTTGTACGATTTCGGCTGTCAGAAACCGCAGTTTCCAATGAAAGCGGCTCAGCCTTGTGCCTTACAGCAAAAGGAAGTCCGTTGTTTTCTATTGAAGAAGCAAGAAAAATACGGACAGCCGTTGAAGTGTCCATCCCCAGCGATGAAAAAAGGGCGTCAGCTTTTGCCTTTAATGAATCATCCACGCGTAATTGAAGTGTTGCCATAACATACCTCTTAATTACAAATTAAGACATTTTTAATGAGTTGTCAACACAAACATCACTCACAGCTGAATGTATACCCCTGCACTTTCTTCACAAACTCGTAGTCGATTGTGCGACGCAAACCTTCCTCAAGTGAAAAACTATAAATCATTCTTTTTCTTGTTATGCAAGGCATTCTGAAGATCCTCAAAACCTTGGGATAGTAAAAATACAGCTGTAAATATTATTATTAAATTGGTCATCCTAGAATCGTTAAGTTCTGTATAAAATCCCCAAATGCCACCTCCGATAGAAAACATAATTTCAAAAATTGCATATAATAAGAATATTTCTGATTTTACTTTAAAAATTAAAAATGCTATAGATGGAAACAAAATAAGCATAAATACAAATCCTAATTTTGATTTATTTATCAAAAAAGGAACTACATCAAGAGTTGTCAATGCTATTACAATAATAGAAATAAATAATAATATAGAAATACCAATTTTGTTTTTTATCATAAAGCTTTCTTTTTTATTCACTGCAAGCTCTCAATTTATTTCAAGAATCGATGATTTCATTGATTCTTGAAGCTTATCAATTAATATAATTTCATCAGAACACAGTTCTTTTACAGTTTTTCTTACTTCATCAAGTAATATAATATCTTGTTTCTTAGTTTCTATCTTGTCAATGATAACATTTGCAATTTTTATGTAGTCATTATGATCTATCAAAGATATATCATAATGATGCGACAAAATCTCCGTCCTTGAACTATCAAGATAGCCACACCCAGGAGCGTCTTGAGTTATTAAAAGCCCACAATTCTGTAATTCTTCTTCATCCAAAAGAACGTAAGTTATTTTGGATAAAGAACTTTTTCCTATAGTAGATATAACCGCAAACTTACTTATTTCATTTTTATTATCTATTTTCCAAAGTGAAAGTGTATTTCGAGTAGTCCTTATATCAAAAAAACAATCGGCTGGTAATGCATCACTTTTGTTTTCAATTCGATTCCAACGTTTTAATTCCGAAATAACTCTTAGAAACAAAATAAAACTCCCTGAATTATACTTTTTGATTTTTTTTCTTTAATAAATTTGCATATTTCTCTATATATTTGCTATTAGAAAAATCTACTGAATTCAATAGGCTATAACATTCTGATGTATTCCAAACTTCAACAACCATCAGAGCAGCCTCCTGCAAGTATTCTAATTTTGAAAGTAATGCTACTTTCAAAATCAACATTAAAGAGCCTTTTATGTAATCAAAGCAATCATACTTGTTGATATATGATATAGTTCTTAATAATCCATATAAAATATCTATATTTTCGTTATCATTAGAGTATTTGGAAAAAAGTTCTGCAATCCAAGTTGAAGTAGCAATAGAATTTTTATCTAACTGTTTACTTATATAATCGATAGCTTCATTTGTATTTCCATCTTCAAAATTGCAAGAAATTAACAACTGTAAAAAATTAAACTCATTTTCTCTTAAACGTTCAATATGCTTTCGATTTTCTATTTCAACATACTTCGATGAAGTTAAATTTTTCTCATAATCATAATCAAAGGAATTGAATAAAGATGTTCTGTGATAAAAATCAGAATTTAACTGTTGAGAATTCATCGGAAAATCATCCAGTATCCTATTTTGTAAGTAAACAAAATTATGCATTTATTAGTCCTCTAAAAATAATTTTAAAAACGCAGCATTCCTTTCTGGAACTTTTTTATAGAAAGCCTCAATTTCTTTTCGTGAAAAAACTCTTCCTCCCATATCTCTTGTATTTATATCATTCATTATTATAATTTTCTTTTCAGGTTCTGCTACTTGAAAATCTTTTATCTGAAGAGTTACAGAACAATTATAAATTATATTAAATGAACTTCCTTCAAAATCTTCTGTTTTATAGAAAACCCTATTCATTGAAAAATCATGCATATCTATATTATTGAAAGTTGCTTTTTTTAGATTTACATCAAAGAATTTAGAAACATCGTCTTCCGAGGACTGATATACAGGAGCAAAAGCCATTCTTCTAATCTTTATACTTAAAGAATCACATAAATTTATTATTTTATGCAAGAAATATAAACAAACCTTAGCCTCATTGTCTCCATTATATGTGAAAAAATCAATCTTATTGCTATAAACCTCAAGTTTAATATTATTTTTATCCATTCCACCCCAATGTTGATTTTGCTGCATTCCTAAAAATGGTGTCTGAATATCTGGTAATATAACAGGGGTTAGCTCTCCTAATGCAAAAATTTCTTTAAAAGTATCAAAAAGTTGTACAGAAAATGGCAGTATCTTATCTATAAAGATTGTACACCTTTGATTTATTATCTGCTTTTCTATTTTCATAAGAACACCTCTTGATAAATATCGACGTATACTTATATAACCATTAATTATAAATAATGTTACTGTATAAATAAAGTATCCGTCAATTCTAGCCTAAATTATTCTACCCATTCACCGCGCATTTTTAAAGGGGTAATCTCAATGTTCCAGGAAAGCAGTTTTTTCCAGTCTTCGGCGGTTTGGGCGTAAGGAGCCTTTTCAAAAAGGCCGCGAAGATAATCTTCCGGATTTTTACTGTTGGCTTTTGCGGTTTCAATCAGTGTAAACATGAGGAATGTACTTCTGGTACTGGTTCCGCTGCCGGAAAATAAAAAATTTTTTCTGGCCATAACCGCGCGTTCTGCAGCATTTGTATCCGGGGTCAAAAATGAATAATTCAGATAATTTGTAAGTTTGTTCCAGCGCTTCAGACAGTAATTTATGGCTTCTGCGGTTTTTGAGGAATTCAAAATTGCAGAAGTCTGTTGTTTTTCCAACAGCCAGGAATGAAACTTGTCAAAGATGGGTTTTACTTTTTCCTTGCGGAGCCTTAAGAAATCAGTTTTAGAAATTTTATTTTCCCTGAATAAATTCCGTAATTTATTTTCAGCTGTAAAAATCTCTTCGTAAATTTTTATACCTTCTTTTGCCGTTTTTGATCCTGTTGCCTTTACTGCATCTGCAAAATATCGTCTTGCATGAATATTACAATTTGAGTGGGGTAAGTTTATGCTCAGGATGATTTTCGTTCCAGGAATCAACGGCAGAATCATACCCGGAGTATCCGTCAGACTGCAAGACGCCGCCTTCAAAGCCGTCTAAAAACTCCAGTACGTTTTTGCCGCTT
>SAMEA104315426__coassemble_1988_pt1 | contig 6673 bp, 4 predicted proteins | sample SAMEA104315426__metabat2_high_PE_039 | metagenome-assembled genome bin SAMEA104315426 (sample SAMEA104315426) | gut metagenome | biome: Monkey gut; feature: monkey-associated habitat; material: faeces | place: China | collected 2013 | reverse complement strand
GTCGTAAAAGCTTTCAAAACAAACGTCAGGATAAGATTTTCTAAAAATTTCAAGTTGAACAGGTTCGTCCGGAAGTTTATTTTCTTCTGCCAAATCGCTTATTTTTTCGGCAAAAATCGAATTCAGTTCATTTTGTTTTTTTACATTTTTAATTGCAAAAAAAGTCCCTGTCAAAAAAAATAAAACTGCTAAAAAAATGAAAAATTTTGCTGTAAACCTTGTATGTCTGAAATTCATCTGCCTAAAAAATATTTTATACCAAAATTCTTCAGTTTTAAACAAAAAAAGCACAAAAAAAAAGACCTTGCTAATGATTTTCTCAAAAGCAAGGCCTTGACTAGTCTTTTCTAGTAATCCATTCCCATTCCAGGATTTGGAGCGGCAACTGGAGCCGGTGGTTCTGGAATATCAGTGATTGCACATTCTGTTGTTAAAAGCATGCCTGCAACCGAAGCGGCGTTCTGCAATGCTGAACGGGTAACTTTTGCAGGGTCAATGATTCCGTCTTCCATAAGGTCAACCCATTTTCCTGTGCGAGCGTTGTAACCAACACCTTTTTTCTCGTTCTTTGCTTTTTCTGCAACAACTGCACCGTCAACACCTGCATTTTCTGCAATCTGGCGGATTGGTTCCTCGAGGGCACGGCGTACAATCTTAAATCCAACTTTTTCGTCATCAGAAAGACCAGCAGAAGCCTCTTCTGTAAGAGCAGCGGCAGCTTCAAGCAAGGCAACTCCACCACCAGGAACAATTCCTTCTTCCAAAGCGGCGCGGGTAGCAGCCAATGTGTCTTCTACGCGGAATTTCTTTTCTTTCATTTCTGTTTCTGTGATTGCACCAATATTGATTACAGCAACACCGCCAGAAAGTTTTGCAAGACGTTCCTTGAGCTTTTCTTTGTCGTAGTCAGAAGTAGATTTTTCAATCTGAGCCTTGATTTCTGCAACGCGGTCAGAAATTGCTTTTTTGTCGCCTGCACCGTCAACCAAAGTTGTATTATCTTTGTCGATTTTTACAGATTTTACCTGACCAAGCTGGCTAATATCAGCCTGCTCAAGTTTAAGTCCGAGTTCTTCAGAAATTACAGTACCGCCAGTCAAAATAGCGATATCCTGAAGCATTTCCTTTCTTCTGTCGCCAAATCCAGGAGCCTTAACAGCAACGCATTTGAGAGTTCCGCGGATTGAGTTCAAAACCAAAGTTGCAAGAGCTTCGCCATCCATGTCTTCGCAAATAATTACGAGAGGTTTTCCAGTCTGAGCAACTTTTTCGAGCAATGGAAGAAGATCTTTCATTGTAGAAATTTTCTTGTCGTGAATCAAAACATAAGCATCGCTGTAGTTGATTTCCATTCTTTCGCGGTCTGTTACAAAGTAAGAAGAAATATAACCGCGGTCAAACTGCATACCTTCAACAGTCTTAACAGTTGTGTCCATGTTTTTAGACTCTTCAACTGTGATTACGCCGTCTTTTCCAACCTTTTCGATTGCATCGGCAAGAATTTTACCGATTTCAGGGTCGTTGTTTGCAGAAACTGTAGCAACGTGAGTAATATCTTCAGAACCTTTAACTGCGCGGCTGTTCTTTTTGATTTCTTCAACAGCAACAGCAACAGCCTTGTCAATTCCGCGTTTTACTTCAATTGGAGTAATTCCAGCAGCAACAGATTTCAAGCCTTCCTTAACAATTGCATAAGCCAAAACCGTAGCAGTAGTAGTACCATCGCCGGCAACATCGTTTGTCTTAGAAGCAACTTCTTTAACAAGCTGAGCTCCCATGTTTTCAAAAGGATCTTTTAATTCAACTTCTTTAGCAACACTTACACCGTCTTTTGTAATAGTTGGTGCGCCAAATTTCTTGTCCAGCATAACAAGACGTCCACAAGGACCAAGTGTAACTTTTACAGCACTTGCAATCTGTTCAACACCAGAAAGCATCTTTTTGCGTGCATCTTCATTGAAAATCAACTGTTTTGCCATTTTCTATTTATCTCCTATAATTTTATTCATTAAAAAACAAATTTTTTATCTTTACAAATAAAAATACAAAAAGAAGAGCAAATCGGCAAGAAAAATCGTAAATGAATTCATAAATAAATTTTAAAATAACCGGGCGTTTCCCGCTTGCGCGGGCCGGTTGTTCCGCACTTCCGCTATCCGCTCCATTCCCAAAGACAAAATGCTTCCCATTTTGTCTTTGGGAACGCCTTCGGCGGTGCTCCATAACCTAACGCATTTTTTATTTTGTCAAAGTATCAATCAAAGCGCCGAGCTTTTCCTGAGTTTCGGTAAATTCACGTTCTGGAGTCGAATCGTAAACAATTCCGCCACCGGCCTGCAAACTAAAAATTCCGTCTTTGCACAAACAAGAGCGGATTGTAATGCAAAAATCCAAATCTCCGTTATTCTGGATATATCCGACCGCCCCGGCATAAAACCGTCTTTTTATTTTTTCCAAACGGCTCAAAATCTGCATTGCGCTTATTTTTGGCGCTCCGCTCACAGTTCCGGCCGGAAAAGACGCCCTCAAAACCTGAATCGGCTTTACGCCTTCGCGCACAAAACCTTCCGTATTTGAAACAAGATGAATTACATGGCTGTAACGCTCACATTCCATATACTGAGGAACTGTCACGCTTCCACTTTTGCAGACACGTCCCAAATCGTTTCTTGCAAGGTCAACAAGCATAAGGTGCTCGGCCCGTTCTTTTGGATTTTCGCGCAGAGTTTTGCTCAATTCTTCGTCTTCGGCCTCGTTTTTTCCGCGATGAATCGTTCCCGCAATCGGATGAATTGACGCTTTTCCTTCACGTACGCGCACCAAACTTTCCGGAGAAGCTCCTGTCAACTGAAAATTTCCAAAATCAAGATAAAACATATAAGGCGAAGGATTTACTTTTCTGAGTTTTCCATAAACCTGCAAAGCCGTCGCCTTGCATTCAATCTGGACACGGCGGCTCGGAACCGCCTGAATTATATCTCCGTCAACAATGTGCTTTTTAAGTTCTTCAACTTTTTGAATATATTCGCGCTTAGACTGCTCAATATCTGTCAAAATTTTGTATTCAAATTTCCCAATTTCGTTTTCAACATAAGAAAAATCCATGTCGTTTATTCTTTTGACCATTTTTTCAACAGCCGCTTCTATATCGATTTTGTGCTCTTTGTAGTTAAAACCGAAAATGTGCATTGTTTCGGTAAAGTGATCAAAAACAATGTAAATATGTCCGGCAATAAAAAGGCTTTCAGGAACTCCAAGCTCATCTTCCTGCTCAAAAAAACGAATGTTGTCGCATCTTCTTGCAAATTCATAACTTAAATATCCCATTCCAGAAGCCGGAACCGGAATATCAGAAGAATTTTCAAAATTTTTGTGCTGCCGGGCAACATACAAAAGAGCGTCCAAAATATCAGCCGGCTTTTTACGGCCAAGAGCGTCAAGAGAATCCTCCACAGGAACAAAAGGCACACGGGATCCGTCAATTAAAAAAGCAACTCCGTCATCGTCCTGAACAATTTTAAATGCTTCTTCAGCCATCAAAATCGAGTAACGTTCACGCCCTTTTGCAAAACTTGCCGATTCCAAAATGCCAACCGCCCCGATTTTGCGGGCCAACGAATAAGGCGTATAGCGTTCACTAGAAATACATTTATAAACCGAATCAAAAAAATCTGCCATAAAAAAACTCCAGTCATTGTTTCTATTGATAGAAACAATATATCAACATCCTGTTTCTGTCAATAGAAACAGATAAAAAACAGCACGCTTTAACGTTCCTCTGTTTTATTTTTCGCTTTTTGCTTATAATACTTTTATGGCTTTTATTTCTGACGGGCAAAAAAATGCTCTTCTTGAACGGTTTTTACGGTATGTTCAGATTTGGACAACCAGCGACAGTTCCCGTGCCGATTCGGGTTTTCAGCCTTCGACCGAAAGACAGTTTGACTTAGCTAGGCTTCTAAAAGAAGAACTTGAACAACTCGGTCTTTCCGACGTTCAAATTACAGAAAAATGCTACGTTTACGGTCGGTTGCAGGCTTCGGACAGAGCAAATGTTTCAGATTCATTTTGTCTTCTTGCGCACATGGACACTGTAGAAGAATGTTCAGGTCAAAATGTAAAACCTGTTCTTACACAAAAAGACGGCGACACGATAATTTCGACGGACGGCTCAACACTTTTGGGCGCTGACGACAAAGCAGGAATTGCCGAAATTATGCAGACACTTGCTTTTTTTAAGGAAAATCCGCAAATAAAACACGGCGAAATAGAAATTTGCTTTAGCCCAGACGAAGAAACTGGACATGGAATGGACAACGTTCCTCTCAACCTAATAAAATCAAAACAAGCTTACACTGTAGACGGCGGAAATTTGGGCGAACTCGAAACCGAATGTTTTAACGCCTGCAAAAGCGAAATTAAATTTACAGGAATTTCAACTCATACAGGAAGCGCGCGCGGCAAAATGGTAAATGCGGCGGTTATGGCGGCAAATTTTATTGCTTCACTTCCACGACACGAAGCTCCAGAAACAACCTGTGGTTTTGAAGGATTTTTTGCGCCAATGGAAATTTCCGGTACAATCGAAAAAGCAGAAGTTACTGTTTTTTTGAGGGACTTTTCCACAGAAGGAATGGAAAACCGAAAAGCTTTAATCGAAAAACTTGCACAGACAACGGCCCTGATTTTTGGCGGAAAAACAGAAGTAAAACACACTTTTCAGTATGCAAACATGAAAAACGGACTTAAAACTTCTCCTCAAACCGTGCAAAAACTTGTAAACGCATACAAATCTGCCGGAATTGAACCGATTTTTCCGCCAATCCGCGGAGGAACAGACGGTTCACGGCTTACAGAAATGGGAATTCCAACGCCAAATATTTTTACTGGCGGCCACGATTTTCATTCCCGCTCAGAATGGGCAAGTTTGAACGAAATGAGCAAGGCTTTGGAAGTCCTTATAAATTTGTGCTCAATTTAAGCCGAAACTAAATATGAAAAAATAACACTTTGGAGAACAAAATGTTTGAATATAAAATCGAAGGCGGAATTCCAATCCGCGGAACCGTAAAAGCAAGCGGAAACAAAAATTCTGCTTTGCCATGCATTGCGTCTTCTCTTTTGACAGACGAAACTGTAATTTTGCGAAATATTCCCGACATTGAAGATACTTCGGTAATGATTTCAATATTGCAATCGCTCGGAGCAAGTGTCGAAAAAATTGAACATCACACCTGGAAAATCGAAGCAAAAAAAATCGAAAAAACTGATATTCCAAGTGAATTGAGCAAAAAAATCCGTGCCTCAATCCTTTTTGCAGGTCCGCTCGTTGCAAGAGCTGGAAAAGCTGTCATGCCACCTCCAGGAGGCGATGTAATCGGCCGCAGGCGTCTGGACACTCACTTTCTCGCGCTTCAGGAACTTGGCGCACGAATAACAGTTGACGGACCTTTTACTTTTACAGCAAACAAGCTCGTTGGAGCAGATTTATTTCTTGACGAAACTTCCGTTACGGCAACAGAAAACGCAGTTATGGCGGCTGTTCTTGCAGAAGGAAGAACAAAAATCACAAATGCGGCCTCAGAACCGCACGTGCAGGATTTATGCAACATGCTCGTTGCAATGGGAGCAAAAATCTCAGGAATCGGCTCGAATATCCTTGTAATCGACGGCGTAAAAAAACTCCACGGAGTTGATTTTTCAATCGGACCGGATTTTATGGAAATCGGTTCGTATATCGGACTTGCTGCGGCAACAAAAGGCTCAATTACAATTACAGGAGTCCGCGCAGAAGACATGAGACCTTTGCGCGTTGCATTTGGCAAGCTTGGAATAACATGGACAATTGAAGGCGACACTTTGACAGTCGCAGTCGGTCAGGAAATGAAAGTAAACACTGACTTGGGAGGAATGATTCCAAAAATTGATGACAGTCCTTGGCCGGGATTTCCGCCTGATTTAACTTCGATTATGACAGTCGTTGCAACCCAGGTTGAAGGAACTGTTTTGATTTTTGAAAAAATGTTTGAAAGCAGAATGTTCTTTGTTGATAAACTTATAAACATGGGCGCAAGAATTACTCTCTGCGATCCACACCGCGCAGTTGTTTCCGGCCCAAGCACCTTGCACGGAGATAAACTTGTTTCGCCGGATGTGCGCGCGGGAATGGCAATGGTAATTGCAGCAATGGCCGCACATGGCGAATCGACAATTTCAAATATTTATCAGATTGAACGAGGATATGAACACCTTGTAGAAAAATTGCAAAGTCTTGGCGCACACATAAAACGTGTGGAAATCAGCTAAAACTGCAAAAATTAAAGCTGAAAAAACAACTTACGCCAGATGCGCAGGGCGTAAGTTGCAAATTTATTTGCAATGGAGCGGACAGCGGAACCCGAAGCAGCTGGTTAGAGCGCAAATTACCGTCCAAAATTTTAATTCGTTTTTCTAGTCACAAAATAAAATACTGCAAAAAAGAAAACCACAATCCAAAATCCGAGCGACACTAAAAGAGAGGCCGTTCCAGCGACACTAACGAGCATAAAATTAAAAAGCTCGGCGATTGACAAAATAATTTGAATAAACGCGTCGCATGCCAGGGCGCAAAATGGAATTATAAAAACCCAGACAAATTTAAAAACCTGCTCTTTGTGAATTCTAAAATTCCAGG
>SAMEA104315426__coassemble_1745_pt1 | contig 7388 bp, 8 predicted proteins | sample SAMEA104315426__metabat2_high_PE_039 | metagenome-assembled genome bin SAMEA104315426 (sample SAMEA104315426) | gut metagenome | biome: Monkey gut; feature: monkey-associated habitat; material: faeces | place: China | collected 2013 | reverse complement strand
ATTTTTATCATTACAGTTTGTTCAAGCGTTGCTTTCACAAACTGTGATTCTCGCCGTCCGTGGCTCGCCGCTAACGCGGTGTTTTTAAGGAGGAAAAATGAAAGAACTTACAGAGCGCCAGCGTGAAGTTTTAAATTTTATTTCGGTTTTTTCAAAGGAAAATTCTTATCCGCCGACTGTTCGCGAAATAAGTGAACATTTCGAAATTTCAATTCGGGCAGTGCAGGATCATATTGCCGCTTTGCAAAAAAAGAATTGTATTTCGATTAAACCAAAAAGTTCCAGATCTATCCGTGTTATCCGCAATGACAGCAGCGATGAAAGCATTCCTCGTCCTGCTTATATTGGAAAAGTTCCTTTGCTCGGCACTGTCGCCGCAGGAAAACCTCTTTTGAGCGAAGAAAATTTGGACGGTTACATAAACCTGACAGAGCCTTTTGTTCGTCCTGGAAAAAGTTATTTTGCGCTTCGTGTTCGCGGTACAAGCATGATAAACGCTGGAATTCTCGAGGGGGATCTTGCGATTATTGAACAGTGCGAGACTGCTGTTGACGGACAGATTGTTGTTGCCGTAATTGATGATGCAATCACCTTAAAACGCTATTATCGCGAGTCAGACAGAATAAAACTTCAGCCGGAAAATCCTGATTTTCAGCCGATTTATGCAAAAGAACTGCGCGTTGTTGGAATTCTCTCGAATATTGTCCGCACATACTAAAACTGAATAAATTCTGCAATGTCAGCGCCGATTTATCTTTATACCGGACCTGAAGCCGGTGAAAAAAATGATCAGATTCTCGCATTAAAAGAAGAACTGCACAAAAAAATGGGCAGCAGTGACGATTTTGTTTATTACGGAACGGATTTGAATATGAGCGATGTTGTCGCTCAGTTGATGACAGAGTCGCTTTTTATTCCTGCAACCTTTGTTACAATTCGCAATGCGGAGCTTGTAAAAGACAAAAAAGACATCGATATGCTGGCACAGTGGGTTCAGACTGCCGAAAAAACAAAAAAAGAGACGACAGTGCTGGTTCTTGTTTCTGATGAGCTAAAAGTTGATTCTAAACTTGAAAAACTTGTTCCCGCTGCAAATAAAAAAGTTTTTTGGGAGATGTTTGAAAATCGCAAGGAGCAATGGCTGTACTCTTTTTTTAAGAAAAACGGTTATGCCCTTGAGCCAGACGCCGCGGCTTCGATTTTGGAAATGGTAGAGAATAATACCGAGGCTCTCAGAAACGAATGCAGCCGCTTTTTTATGTGTTTTGAGCCGGGACATTTTGTTACTGCCGCCGATGTTGAACAGATTTTGGCGCACAATCGTGAAGAATCGGCTTTTACACTTTTTGGGGCAATGGTTGAGCAGGAGTTGCCGCGAAAAAGGTTTGAAAACTGTCTGGAAATTCTTCAGAAAATCAGGCTTTCAAAAAAAGACAGCGATGCCGTTGTAATAATTGCGGGGCTTTTGTATTGCTTTAGAAAACTTGCGCTTTGGCAGTCGTTGCATGCGGCAGGCTCTCCAAACGAAGCTGAGTTAAAGAAAAACGGCTTTACTTCAAAAACCGCACGGTCTCAGTATTCTTCGGCAAGCAGAATCTGGTCTAGCGGTCAGGTTGCTGCGATTGTCGCCCTGCTTTCAAAAACAGACATTGATATTCGTTCTTCGGGAACAGCATTTCAAGATACTCTACTATCTCTAATGATTTACGAAATTATAATAAAAAACGGCGCTTATTGTTCTGAATACGAGTAAATGAATGTTGCTCTATGCCGATAACTTAATTATAATTATTCTTGATTTTGGGTTATAATTTTTTATTATGAAAAAAATTAAAAAACAGAGTAATGATGAAATTCATTTTGTTTTTTGAATTTTTATTTGGAGGAAAAATTGAAAAAGTTAATTTCAGCACTTGCATGTATTATGGCTGTTCTTTTTGTAATTTCCTGCGGTTCAACTCCAGAAGCTGAGCCGGAGCCGACTGTAAAAGATGCAGTAGAGGAAATTAAAAAAGATGTAGAGGAGACTGTTGATTTTTCAGCAGCAAACAAATCTCTTCTTGCTTTGACGGAAGCTGCCCGGCAGAGCGCAATCGAATTTGGAGCAGAAAAATATTTTTCTGACGGATTTTCTGTTGCAGAAACAAAATATACTTCTATAAAAAACAATGTCGAAACAGATTCTTCAAAAGATTATTCTGCGGAAATAAAAGACCTTACTGCCCGTTATAACTCTCTTGCTTCTGCAAGCCAGGCTAGCGCCCTTAAAGAAAAGGCAGATGCGCTTTCTCTTGCAAACGAAAATCAAAAAGCTTACGACGATGGAAAAAAGGCTCTTGAAGAATATTCTGCTTTTGGAGCAGACAAAGACGGAGCAACTCTTCTTGCAAAGGCAAATGAAGCGCTTGATGCTTACAATGACGTTGTAAATAAAGGTCTTAAGGCAAATGCGGCCCGCGAAAGACAGGCTGCGCTCGAAGCAAAAAGAAACGCCGACAAGGTAAGAGCTGGTGTTGCAAAAAAAGAAGAATACAAAAAAGCTTCTGAAATTTTTAAGAAGGCGGATTCTTCTTATGTGACAGCGAATATCGAAGGCGCATTTAACGGATATAAAACTGCAAAAGAAACATATTCCGCTTTGTATGAAGAAATTAAAGAAAAACGTGCTGCCGCGCAGGCTTTAATTGATGCTGCAAAACAGAAGGTTGCTGATTCTGAAAATTATGCAAAAGAAGCAGATACAATCGCTCCTCTCGAAGGCGTAGTTGCAGGAATCGAAGCAGAAGATGCAGTTTTGCTTGAAGAAGATAATTTTGCTAATCCGGAAGATGCGGTAATCAATGTTGAAGACGGTACAACTGCAAAAACGGCAGAAAAAGTCGCAGAAACTGCAATTGCTGTTGAAAATGCGGCCGCAAATGCCGCTGAATCGGTAATTCAGGATTCACAGAATACATCGGAGGCTAAATAATGAAAAAAAGTATTACAGTTTTATTGGCGGTAATTTCTGCCTCTGTGCTTTTTGCTGTAAGTTATAAAAATAACACTTACCAAAAGCTTGCAAACGAATATACAAAAAAGGCCCAGAATGCTTTGGATGCAGGAGATTATGTTCTTGCTGAAGACTATGCAAAAAAAGCAGAGGAAAATGCTGCTCTTTCTCAGGCATATATTCAGAAAATGCTTGCAAAATCGGAAGCTGATTCTGTAATGAAAAATGCTTCAAAGCGTCTTGATTATGCAAAGTCAATCAATGCAGATAAAAATTTCCCAATGGCGTATACAGCCGCTCAAAAAGCTTATGTAAGTGCAGATGATGCTTACAAGACAGAAGATTACACTACAGCCGCAGCCTATGCAAAACAAGTGTTAGAAGCTCTTGCCGATATAAAAGAAATTACGCCGCTTCCGCAGTATTATATTGTTCGTCCGTGGGAAGAAACAAAAGACTGCTACTGGAATATTTCCGGCCGGTCTTATGTTTACAACAATCCTTTGCTTTGGGAAAATCTGTATCAGGCAAACAAATCTAATATGCCAAAACCAAGCGATCCAAACTTGATTATGCCTGGAATGAAAATGGAAATTCCTAGTTTGACAGGTGAATATCGCGAAGGCGTTTATTCTCCTTCAAAAAAGTATGACGGCTATTCTGCCGTAAATGCTGAAAAATAAAAAAAATGCGTAAAAAAGGCAGAAAATTTTCATTTTCTGCCTTTTTTGTTTTAATCTAAAAACTTCCAGAATCTTCCGCCTGCCGGAAAAGCATTAGCGCGCTGCACATAAGAGCGTGAGGCATTTGCGGAGTTCCCATTTTTTCGTAAACTTCGTTTTTTGGCATTTCAAGGTAATTTAAGTATTCGTCAGAATCTAAATTTTGAGAGCCTGTTTCTTTTAAGTCAAAGGCCGCAAACACGTGAAAGTGGTTTGTCATAAAAGCCGGGTTTGGATTTATTTTTCCAAGATAGAGCATTTTTTCTGCAACACAGCCAGTTTCTTCTTTTAATTCACGGATTGCTCCTTGAAGTGGAGACTCGCCGTCATCAATTACGCCGCCCGGAAATTCAATGCTAAGCGCTTTTTCTCCGTGCCGCCATTGCTTGACCATTATAAAATTTTCATCTTTGACAGGAATTACGGCAACCCAGTCCCTTGAATCAATTGAAATGTAATTGTGTTTTTGACCGTCGCTTGCAGTTGCAGGTGTCTGGCAGACTGTTGCTATCGGAGTTTTTAAAAGGATTTCTTTTTCGCCTTCTGTCCATACGAGCTGCGAGTCGCTGAAAGAATTTGCCATCGTTTTTTCCTTGTTTTGATAAAATTTGTAATTTTTTGCAATATTTTTAAAGTTTTGACTTAAAATCGACTTTATTTTATTATATTTAAAGTGATAAAAGTTTAAAGGGAGAAAAATCGTTCAAAATTAAATTTTACAGCATTTAAAATTGTTGAATTTTTAGCCCTTGCAGTTTTCCAATGGAGGATTTATGGCAATAATTACTTTTTCTAGACAGTCGGCAGCACTTGGAGATGAACTTAGTCAACTTGTTGCAAAAAAAATGAATTATACATTTGTTGGTCGTGAAGATTTGGAAAAGAAAATAGTTGCGCTTGGATTTCCAAAGGAAAAACTTCATAAATACGATGAAAAATCGCCGGGATTTTTTGCTTCTCTCGCAAAAGACCGCGATGAATATCTTGATTATTTGCAGACGGCCGTTTTGGAAGTTGCCGATGAAAACAACTGTGTGATTGTTGGCCGCGGTTCTTCTGTGATTCTTAATTCTGTTCAAAACCATTTTTGCTTTAGAGTCTTGGCTTCAAAAAATGACCGAATTCAGCGTTTGAACGAGCTTTTGCAGCTTGACGAAAAACGTGCGGAAAAAAAACTTGCGGCCGCAGACAAACAGAAGTCTGGTTTTTACAAAAGTTTTTTCAATTGTCAGGTTGACGACCCGACTCTTTATCATGCTGTGATTAACACTTCGGCTGTGGACTTGGATGCTGCCGCAGAAATGATTGTTACACTTGTAAAAGCTTCAATCACCCAGAAAAAAGAAGAGCTTGGACGTTTGCGCCTTGACGAAATGCTTGTTTGCCAGCGAATTGTAAATATGCTGATTCTCGAATACTGCCTGAATATAAATTTCTTGCATGCGACTGCGCGTGATGGAAAAGTAATATTGCACGGAGTTGCAGATTCTACAGCGATTGTTGAGCGGGCTCTTACAATTACTCAGGCTGAACTTCCGGAATATAAGGTTGAATCTGCGATAAACGTTGTTCAGGATTTTAAGGCTTATCCACAATGAGTTTTTACGCCTGTCTTTCATTCGCAATAATAAGTTTATGTCTTGGCGGAGTTGCCGGCTGCCTTTTTTGCGCAGGCTTTGCCAGAATTTTTCATAAAAAGTTTTTAAAAGCGAGAATTTCTGTAATTTTTTTGCTTTTAAGCGTTGTTGTTGCGTTTGGAGCCGGCGGCTTTATTTTTATTAAAAATCCACCTTTTGAGTTTTCTGTATTTTTGACGGAAAAATTTTTCTTTTTTGCTATTTTTGCCGCCGGCTTTTTGGGAGCTGTTTTTTGGAAAACTGTTTTTCCTGCTTTGATTGCATTTTATATTGCGCTTTCGGCTTTTACAGGAATTGCCCTTTACTCTGAATTTGGAATTTTGCCGGACAATATGAGCGTTACTTTGAATAAAACTTTTATCGAAGCCGGAAAATCGACTTTTTTTGTAGATTCTCCGGAAAATAAAAGTCTTGCTGTCGAAGTTTATATTTTGCCAAAAAAACTTTTAATTCCTCTGCCACGGGTTTGGTACCGCGTAATTGGAACCGTTGATTCTTCTTATATTGATGATGGAAAAAATATCCGGCTTTCATCTGATTTTTCCGGTGAGCTTTTGCCAGACGAAAATTCAAAAAATAGCCAGAAAGATTCTTTTTTTGAGAAAAAAATAAAGGCTTACAGGGAATGGGTTCTAAAAACCCGCAAAAACCTGCTTGTTCCGCTTCCGCAGAATGAGCTTTTGCCTTCTGTCTATACGCTTAAATTTAAAAGAAAAACAGAAATTCTTTCGTGCAGGCTTGAAAAAAATCTGTAGCGGAATTTTTGCTTTAAGATTAAATTTTGCGTAAGGCTATGGAACCCTTGCAAGGCAATCCGCCAAAGGCGGACGAGCGGACAGCGAGGGGTGGAACAGCCGGCGGCAACTTGTTGCCGATACGCCCATATTTTTACAATCTCTTTTTATTACTTGACTTTTTAACGGCTTGTCAGAATACTTAAGAATATGAAAGTTTCTAATAAATTTACTGTTGCCCGGTTGATTTTTGCACCGATTTTTTTTCTGCTTTACAATATTCCGATTTGGACCGGCAATAAAACTCTTGCGTTTATTTCTGCCTGTGTCATGATTCCTTCTCTTATCGTTATGGAACTGACGGATTATTGGGACGGTCATTATGCGCGAAAACACAACGAGGTAAGTGATTTAGGAAAACTTTTTGACCCGTTTGCCGACGTAATGCTCAATTTGACGGTTTTTATTTCGGCTCTTAATTCGTTTGACGCAAAAATGGGCTCTTATATGCCGCTTGTAATTTTTGTTCTTATTATGTACCGCGAATTCTGCCAGAATTTTTTAAGAATGCTTGCGATTCGTCAGGGCGTTGCAATTGCCGCTCGAAAAGGCGGAAAGGTTAAGACCGTTTTTTATATAATTTCGGGATTTTTTATGCTTGTTGCCGAGAGTTTTATTCGTTTTGGGCTGGTTGAAGTTTGCAATGCAAAATTTGGCATTGATTTTACGGCCTTTTATCCTTGTGCAAAAATTGTAATCCAGGCTTTTTATGTTGTGTGCCTTGTTTTGAGTTACACTTCGTTTATTGATTACTTAAAAAAGTTTGGTTCGGTTTTTAAGGATATGTAATTTTTTTTGAATTTTGAGCACCTGTTTTTTTGCAGGTGCTTTTTTTTGTTTAAACGTTTTTTCTTTATTTTTGTAGAGTTTTTGGAGCGCATTTTTTTTGAAAAGGCGCAATTTTCTTATATAAAGAAAGTTTTTATTTTTAACTTGCTTTCCACCCTTCGCTGGCGCTCATTGAGCCTGCGGTTTCGCCTTGCTTCACCACAAGCTCAACTTCGGGGTTCCAATCAAGGCTAAGATTTTGATTTAGTTTTTTAGCCGATGTCAGCCAGCTTGTAAAAAAAGATAATTTAAGAATATAACAAAAACTTTATGATAAATTTTTAAAAAAATAAAAATCCGATGTTGACGTATTTTTGTCTATATGTTAGTATATTTTTCGTTGCGAGACGGCGACACAATAAGTTCTTTGAAAAGAAAATCAGTGAAGGAAAAGGAAAGACAAGATAGCAGGCGG
>SAMEA104315426__coassemble_1500_pt1 | contig 8226 bp, 2 predicted proteins | sample SAMEA104315426__metabat2_high_PE_039 | metagenome-assembled genome bin SAMEA104315426 (sample SAMEA104315426) | gut metagenome | biome: Monkey gut; feature: monkey-associated habitat; material: faeces | place: China | collected 2013 | reverse complement strand
CGCTACATGTTTTCACCGGCTCACGAGCCGTAACCAAAAAAACGCACCTCAAAAGGAATCTCTTCCTTTTGAGGTGCGTTTTTTCATTTTGCACGCACGCAATTTTTTCGAAGCAAAAAAGCGTGTCGTGTCATAGTGTTTTATGCTGCACCCGCAGGAGTGTCAGCATAAAACTTACTTATACAGTTCAATCAGCTTCTGCAAATGTTCAAACCTTGCTTTAGCTGCTTCTTCGTTCCTGTCGAAGAGAACTTTTGCTCTCTCTGGGAACTTGCGTGTAAGTGAAGAATAGCGGGTTTCGTTGGCAAGGAATGCCTGGTAAGAACCGTCGCCTTCTTTTGAAGTAAGAGTAAACGGATTCTTTCCTTCTGCCTTGAGAGCAGGATTAAAGCTGAACAGGTTCCAATAGCCGGCTTTTACAGCTGCCTTCATTTCGTCCTGACAGTGGTTCATTCCGCCCTTAACACCATGGAGTTCACAAGGAGCATATCCAATGATAAGTGAAGGTCCGTTATAAGCCTCAGCTTCTTTAATTGCCTTGAGAGCCTGTGCAGGATTTGCACCAAGAGCAATCTGAGCAACATAAACATATCCGTAGCTCATTGCAATTTCAGAAAGTGACTTTTTGCCAACTTCTTTTCCGGCAGCAGCAAACTGACAAACTTCACCAATGTTAGAAGCCTTAGAAGCCTGTCCACCTGTATTTGAGTACATTTCTGTATCGAATACCATAACATTGACATTTTCGCCGGAAGCAAGAACGTGGTCCAATCCACCAAAACCAATGTCGTAAGCCCATCCGTCGCCACCAAAAATCCATACAGATTTTTTAGCAAGATAGTCTTTCTTTTCAAGGATTTCTTTAGAAGTTTCACATCCGCAAGCTTCAAGTTCTTTTACAAGAGCGTCTGTTGCAGGAGAATTTGCAATTGTGTCGTTCTTTGTTTCCAAGTATTTTGCAATTGCATCTTTAAGAGAAGCTTTGTCTGTATTTTCAGCAACTTCTTCAAGTTTAGAAATCAGGCTGTCGCGGATAAATTTCTGTCCTGCGTACATACCCAATCCGTGTTCTGCGTTGTCTTCAAAGAGAGAGTTAGCCCAAGCTGGTCCTTTCTTTGAATCCTTGTTGATTGTGTAAGGAGCTGTTGCAGCAGGTCCACCCCAGATTGAAGAACAACCAGTAGCATTTGAAATGTACATGTGTTCGCCAAAGAGCTGAGTAATAAGACGAGCATAAGAAGTTTCTGCACAACCTGCACATGAACCAGAGAATTCAAGCAATGGCTGGTTGTACTGAGAAGTCATTGGCGAAAGTGGAAGTTCATCAACTTCTGGCTTTTTAGAAACATTTGCAACAAGGTAATCCCACTGTGGCTGATTCTTAACGAGGCTTTCCTGTGGAACCATTGTAAGAGATTTTGTAGGACAAACTGTTGTACATTCTCCACAACCCATACAGTCGAGAGGAGAAACAGACAATGTGTATTTGTACTGAGCAAGTTTTGGATTTTTTACAGCAAGTGTTTTTGCTCCAAGGCCTTCAACTTTTTCAGCTTCGTCAGCAGTAAGAAGGTATGGACGAATTGTTGCGTGTGAACAAACAAAAGCACAAGAGTTACACTGAACACAAGTTTCAGAATTCCATGCAGGAACCATAACAGCTGTTCCACGTTTTTCGTAAGCAGAAGCACCGAGTTCAAACTGACCGTCAGCAATATCTTTGAATGCAGAAACAGGAAGGTTGTCGCCGTCCATGAGTCCGATTGGGTTCATGAGTTTTTCAACCATAGCAACTGTTTTTGCTTCGCCCTTAAGAGCAGGTTTTGCAGCGTCAGCAGCAGGATTTGCCCAGCTTTCAGGAATCTTAACTTCGTGCAAAGCACCTGCACCCTGATCGATTGCCTGACAGTTCATATCAACAATGTCCTGTCCTTTCTTAGAGAACTTAGCAACAACTTTTTCCTTCATATATTTGATAGCTTCTTCAGAAGGAAGAACATTTGCAAGTTTAAAGAATGCAGACTGGAGAACTGTTGAAGTGCGCTTTCCAAGACCAATCTTTGTTGCAATATCTACAGCGTCAACTGTGTATACTTTAATTTTGTTGTCGTAAATATATTTTTTAGATTCAGCTGGAAGATGTTTGTCGAGTTCTTCATCAGACCACTGGCAGTTAATAAGGAAGATTCCTCCCTTCTTAACATCCTGAACCATCTTGTATCCTTTAATGATGTAAGACTGGTTGTGGCAAGCTACAAAGTCAGCCTGATTGATGTAGTAAGGTGATTTAATAGGATGATCGCCAAAGCGCAAGTGAGAAATTGTAATACCACCAGTTTTTTTAGAGTCATACTGGAAGTAAGCCTGAATATACTTGTCTGTGTGGTCACCAATGATTTTTGTTGAGTCTTTGTTAGCACCAACGGTACCGTCACCACCAATTCCCCAGAATTTACATTCTACAGTTCCTTCAGCAGATGTGATTGGAGCCGGTTTAACTTCTGGTAAAGAAAGGTTTGTAACATCATCAACAATACCAACTGTAAAGCGTGATTTTGGAGAATCTTTAGCAAGTTCTGTATAAATAGCAAATACTGAACTTGGAGGAGTATCTTTTGAACCAAGACCGTAACGTCCGCCAGTGAGCACAACATCGTTCAAACCAGCTTCGCGGAGAGTTGCCGCAACATCAAGATAAAGAGGTTCACCAAGAGAACCTGGTTCCTTAGTTCTGTCGAGAACAGCAATCTTCTTTACAGTTTTTGGAAGTTTTTCAAGGAATTTAACAGAAACCCAAGGTCTGTAAAGATGTACTTTTACAAGACCAACTTTTTCGCCTTTCTTTGTAAGGTAATCGATAACTTCTTCTGCAACATCACAAATAGAACCCATTGCAACGATAACGCGGTCAGCATCAGCAGCACCGTAGTAATCGAAAAGGCCGTAATTTGTTCCAAGTTTCTCATTGATTTTGTTGATGTATTTTTCAACAACAGCAGGAAGAGCATCGTAAGTTGAGTTACAAGCTTCACGGTGCTGGAAGAAAACGTCACCATTTTCGTGAGAACCACGCATTGCAGGATGTTCAGGATTAAGAGCATGTGCACGGAATTCTTTTACAGCGTCAACGTTGAGCATTTCTTTAAGGTCAGCATAGTCCCAAAGTTCAATTTTCTGAATTTCGTGAGAGGTGCGGAAACCATCAAAGAAGTTGATAAATGCAACTTTTCCTTCGATTGCAGCCAAGTGAGCAACCGGAGCCAAATCCATAACTTCCTGAGGATTAGATTCAGCAAGCATTGCAACGCCAGTCTGGCGACAAGCATAAACGTCAGAATGATCACCAAAAATGTTCAATGCCTGAGTAGCAACACAGCGTGCAGCAACATGGAATACACAAGGAAGCTGTTCAGCAGCAATCTTGTACATATTCGGAATCATCAAAAGAAGACCCTGAGAAGCTGTGAAAGTTGTTGTCAATGCACCCGATGCCAAAGAACCGTGTACAGTACCAGCAGCACCAGCTTCAGATTCCATTTCGATTACTTTTACTTTTTCACCGAAAACATTTTTCTGGCCATTTGCAGACCAGTTGTCAACCCAGTCAGCCATTGGAGACGACGGAGTGATAGGATAAATACCAGCTACTTCAGTAAAAGCATATGCAACGTGAGCAGCAGCCTGGTTTCCATCCATTGACTGTTTCTTTCTGGACATATTGTCCTCCTAAATTAACTATGGATTTTTGTCAAATAGAAAGCAGAAAAGTTAATTCTGAAATTTATATTATTTTCATTCTATAACCTGATTTGATTTTTTTCAATATTATGTCTTCATTTGAATTTGAAAATACACCGGTTTCCAGAATATTTTACAGCCTTTTTACACAGCATAAACAGTTATTTAACAATCAATATTTTTTAGACGGCCTCAACTGCAATAAAAACTTATCGTTTATTTATAAATCGGTTTTGCTTTTTGACCACTATTGGACACTATAAATGGACACTATAAAAAACATTGCATTTTCAAAAACGCCATTTTTAACAACAAATCTTAGATTGAAAATAATAATTGCGATAAACTAAACATCTCAATCCACAATAATCAAAAAAGATGATAAAAAAGCGCTTTGCAAAAAAATTGAACTTTAATAAGTTTCATAAAATGCAAAAATATTATTTAGAATAAAATTCTCGCAAAATTCTACAAATTTCTTTTTATTTTTACGCATTTTTATCATAAATAAAAACAAACACTTTTTTTATTTATTTTTAAATGACGAACATTCGTCATTTAAAACAACTTTAAACAAACTAACGGTTAATAGTTTAAAACGATTTTTCTTTCACTTTGATGTTTCTCATGAAACATTTTTTATCAAATAAAACTACCCTCTCAAATTAAATGGATTTATAAAACTCTCTCATACTCTTATATGTCTTATAAGTATATGTCTCTTATAAGCATATACTTGTACTTAAATATATTTATTCATAATTATCGTTTAGTAAAAATATCAAATGTTTCTCATGAAACAAATCTAATAAGTTCCATATATTTTTAATCCATACTTTCATATTTCACTAAACTATTTCCATAATTCAAACAAATCAACACAAATCATTCATTTATTCAATAAATATCGGATATTAGAAAAATGTTTCTCATGAAACATTTTAACCGGAATTTTCACCAATATTTTTCATCTTACAAAACCAAACTTTTACTAATTTTACAAACAATAAAAAAATCTTATTTAAGTAAAAAAAAGCAAAAAGTTTCTCATGAAACATTCTGTCAAAAAAAAACATTTTTAAGTTTTCCGCCTGCGACAAACTTAAAATTCTATCTTTATTTTTTTTCAAAAGTGTTTCTCATGAAACATTTTCCTTATCAAAAAAAATCCCATAAATTTTGAACTACCCTGTTTTCAAAAAAGTTTCTCATGAAACATAAAATAAATTCATAAATAAAAGTTATCCACAAGTATTCCACACTCGGACATAAAAATAAAATTCAACAAAATTTAGTTAAATTCTTTTATAATAAGGAATTAAATTTTTCAAAACACTTTTTTTTTGAGATTGCCGCATTTTTAAACAAGTTATCCACAGGCAAGACACCAAATTATTCAACTTCCATTATAAATAAATGTGGACAAAAAAAGACCAGAGAAAAATCTCTGGTCTACCTGATGGTCATTTGATCTTTACGAATCTGTCATAAAAAGATCATTTAATAAATATAAAAGTCCCCTCAACTTAATTATAATTAAATAAAAAAGTTTTGTCATTACATTAAAAATAATCTATCTAATTCTTTATAATACAAGAAATTAAATAAAATTATTCTTTATCTTTCTCATCTTCGTTTGCAACTTTATCAAAGCCTACAACATAATCTGGTTCATCAATATTTATAATACGAGTTCCAGAAGATGCCCTTCCCTGCTTTGAAATCATTGCTGCCGAAACTCTAAGAGTTTTTCCCTGTCCAGACATACAGATTACTTCATCGGTTTCTGAAACTGCAATTGCGCCTATAATTTCGCCCTTGCCCTCAATATTTCCGAAAATTTTCTGTCCGCCAGTTCCACGTCCGTGTTTTCCAAATTCATCAAATCCAACTCGTTTTCCATAACCTTTTTCGGTTATAACAAGCGCATCCTTATTTTGTTCAACACTGATTGCAGCTGCAACTTCATCTCCAGACGCAAGACGAATTCCTGTAACACCAGAACTTGCTCTTCCCATTGGACGAACACTTTCTTCAGAAACTCTAAGCGCCTGACCTTTTCTTGTAATAAGCATTGCATCGTCATTTCCAGAAGTCAGCATTGCAGAAACAAGATGATCACCATCATGAAGTTTAATTCCAATTACGCCACGTGTCTTTGCATTTGCAAATTCCGTAGTTTTGCATTTTTTTACAGTTCCATTTGCTGTCGACATAAATATATACTGCTGATCAGTATAATCTTTCATAGTTACAATTGTAGAAATTTCTTCGTCAGGACTAAGCTGAATCAAAGATTTTACGCTTGAACCGCGGCTTGAACGGCTTGCTTCAGGAATTTCATGAACTTTTATCCAATACACTTTTCCAGCGTTTGTAAAGAAAGTTATAAATGATTTTGTCGTTGCCGTAAAAATCTGATTGATGTAATCACCTTCAATCAAAGTTGCGCTCAAGCTTCCTTTTCCGCCACGACTCTGAGCCTTGTACTGAGTAAGAGGAACTCTCTTGATATAACCAAGTTTGGAAATCATAACGACAACTTCCTCTTCTTTAATCATATCTTCTGTATTTATCTGCTCTACTTCGTCAGCAACAATGTCAGTCTTTCTGTCATCGCCATATTTTTCTGCAAGTTCATTTGTTTCGTCTTTTATCAACTGGCGGATTTTTTCGTGATGAGCAAGCAAATCTTCCAAATGGTCAATCAATGCCTGAAGTTCTTTTATCTGGTTCTGCAAATCCTCAATAAGAAGATGAGTAAGCCTTTTAAGAGGCATATCAACTATTGCCTGTGCCTGCTCATCATCAAAATCAAAGCGTTTTTCAAGACGGAGTTTTGCTTCTTCTGTGTCGCGGCTTGATTTAATAATTGCAATTACTTCATCAATATTGTTGATAGCTGTAATTAAAGCCTGCAAAATCTTCATCTTGTGTTTTGCAACTTTTAAATCATAAATCGTTCTGCGTGTAATTACTTCGTCACGATGCTCTACAAAATATTGAATCAACTGCTTTAAAGTAAGAATCTGCGGTTTTAAATAAACATTTGGAAGCTGCAACTGAGGCTCGTCATAACGCAAACCGTCTTTCTGCTGAGGAACAAGAGCAAGATTGATTACGCCGAAATTTGACTGCAAGTCTGTTTTTGCAAAAAGCTGGTTCAAGACGATTTTTGTAATTGCATTCTTTTTAAGTTCAACTACAAGTCTCATTCCAACACGGTCAGAAGTTTCGTCGTTTGCGTCGGCAATACCTTCAATTACCTTGTTTTCTGCAAGTTCATTGATTCTTTTTATTATATTCGTTGTATTTACTCCATAAGGAACTTCTGTAAATACAATGCGTTCTTTTCCTTTTTTGTCTGTTTCAATATTGAATTTTGAACGAATCGTAATTCTTCCGCGACCAGTTCTATAAGCTTTTTTGATTCCTTCACGACCGTAAATTACACCGCCAGTCGGAAAATCCGGACCTTTTATGTAAGTCATCAATTCATCGATTGTAATTTCCGGATTGTCAATGTAAGCCGCAATGGCAGCTGCAACTTCGCGTAAATTATGAGTCGGCATATTAGAAGCCATACCAACGGCAATACCAGTTGTTCCGTTACAAAGAAGAAATGGAAATTTTCCAGGAAGAACTGAAGGTTCAACTGTCGTATCATCAAAGTTAGAAACCATATCTACAGTTTCTTTGTTAATGTCGGCAGTCATTTCCTCGGTGATTTTTGACATTTTGGCTTCGGTATAACGGTAAGCCGCTGGAGGATCACCTGCAATCGTACCAAAGTTTCCCTGCGGAGTTACAGTCGTATAGCGTTGTGCAAAATCCTGTCCCAAACGAACCAATGCATCGTAAACAGAAGCATCGCCGTGAGGATGGTAATGTCCCAAAACTTCACCAACGATTGTGGCACATTTTTTTGTTTTTCCACCGCTCGAAAGATTAAGTTTGTCCATTGCGTACATAATTCGCCTGTGAACAGGCTTTAAACCGTCGCGAACATCTGGCAAAGCACGCTGAACAATTACAGACATCGAATAGTCAATATAAGCCTGCTTAACTTCGTCTTCGATTGGAATTTTTATTACTGTTCCACCTTCCGGTGTTTTTTCTTCTTCTAACATTTTTAGTTCCGTTTTGAGGTGGTTGAGCCTGTCAAAACCACTTTTTGTCTATTGGTCATTTTTATACAGGCTCAATGACCTTTTTTTCTTTTATTTTCGTTATGCTATCGTTAAATATCCAAATTTGCGTAACTTGAATTCGATTCAATAAATTCGCGTCTTGGTTCTACTTCTTCGCCCATGCAGACTGTAAAAATTCTATTTGCTGCTTCTGCGTCAGGAACAGTTACAACACGCATTTTTCTTGTGGCAGGATTCATTGTAGTTTCCCACAATTGATTTCCGTCCATTTCACCAAGACCTTTATAACGCTGAACATCTGCCTTTTCTCTCCGTTCTCCAAGAGCTTCCAATGCGG
>SAMEA104315426__coassemble_1459_pt1 | contig 8379 bp, 5 predicted proteins | sample SAMEA104315426__metabat2_high_PE_039 | metagenome-assembled genome bin SAMEA104315426 (sample SAMEA104315426) | gut metagenome | biome: Monkey gut; feature: monkey-associated habitat; material: faeces | place: China | collected 2013 | reverse complement strand
TTTTCGTGTGGTGTGCTCCTGCTTTTTTATTTTGGTTTTTGCATTGTTGGGCTGGCGTGACGGTGTTTTTGTACGCGTCAATTGAACAGACCTTGTTTTTTCTTTATAATGGTTCATTAGGCTAATATTGAGTTTTTGTATGTGGCAGGGATTGTAGCACCTTTAGTTCCTTCGATATGTTTCGGAACGTAGTGGAGAAACTTTTCGGAGGAATGAGCCGCGCGAGACGGCGAAGTGCGAAAAGCCCGGTTTTTGCAAAGCAAAAAGCCACCAGAATATAAAAAATTACTCGAATTTGAACCTGATTTTTATTTAAGGATGCTCGAAAAATGAAAGCTATTGAACTTGAAAAAGCTTATAATCCAAAAGATTTTGAAGACAGAATTTATAATGAATGGGTTGAAAAAGGCTGTTTTAAACCTGCAAGCGATAAAGATTCGCCTGTTCATTCTCAAAAAACTTCCAATATAAAATATACTGTCGTAATTCCGCCTCCGAACGTTACAGGTGTCTTGCATATGGGACACGGTCTTAATAATACCTTGCAGGACGTTGTTGTTCGTTATCATAGAATGAAGGGTGATGATACTCTTTGGATTCCTGGAACCGACCATGCCGGAATTGCCACTCAGAATGTTGTTGAAAAGCAGCTTAAAAAAGAGGGCAAAAACCGCAATGACCTTGGACGCGAGGCTTTTACTGAGAGAACCTGGGAAGTTACTCACAAGCACCACGACATTATCGTTAAACAGCAGAAAAAACTTGGAAACTCTGTTGACTGGAGCCGTGAGCGTTTTACTTATGATGAAGGACTTTCTAAAGCTGTTCGTGATGTTTTTGTTACATTGTATGAACGCGGACTTATGTATAAAGGCCAGTATCTTGTAAACTGGTGTCCTCGCTGTGGTACGGCTTTGGCTGATGATGAAGTTGAGCATGAGGATACTCAGGGCGCAATGTATCACATTTATTACAACTATGCCGACGGTTCTGGAAGAATTGAAGTTGCTACAACTCGTCCTGAAACTTTCTTTGGCGATACGGCTGTTGCTGTAAATCCTGATGATGAGCGCTATAAGAACCTGATCGGTAAAAAAGTTCTTTTGCCTTTGATTAACAAGGAAATTCCGATTATTGCGGATTCTTATGTTGATAAAGAATTTGGAACTGGTATGGTTAAGATTACCCCTGCTCACGATCCTAACGACTGGGAAGTTGGAAAGCGCCATAACCTCGAAGTAATCAACCTTCTTAATCCTGACGGAACTATGAACGACAATGTTCCTGAAAAATACCGAGGTCTTAAGCCTGATGCTGCAAGAAAACTTGTTATTGAAGATTTGACTGAAAGCGGAAATTTTAAAGATGAAGAAAAAATGGTTCACTCTGTAGGACACTGTTACCGCTGTCATACTGTTGTAGAACCTTATCTTTCTTATCAGTGGTTTGTAAAAATGAAGCCGCTTGCCGAAAAAGCGCTGAAGGCATGGAAAGACGGAGAAGTTGTTTTCTTTCCAAAAAAATGGGAAAACACATACACTCACTGGCTCGAAAATATACGCGATTGGTGTGTGAGCCGTCAAATCTGGTGGGGACACAGAATTCCTGCATGGTACTGTGATTGTGGGGAAACAATCGTAAGTCGCGAAAATCCTGTAAAATGTCCAAAATGCGGCGCGGACGCTTCTCATTTAAGACAGGATCCTGATGTTCTTGACACCTGGTTCTCTTCTTGGCTGTGGCCGTTCTCAACTTTGGGCTGGCCGGAAAATACCGGGGATTTGAAGAATTTCTATCCTACAACCGCTCTTGTTACTGCTTACGATATTATATTCTTCTGGGTTAGCCGCATGATTATGGCTGGTCTGGAATTTACAGGAAAAGCGCCTTTCCATGACATTTACATTCACGGTCTTGTACGCGACAAGCAGGGAAGAAAAATGTCGAAGTCTCTTGGAAACGGCATTGATCCTCTTGATATTATCGATCAGTATGGCGCGGATGCGCTCAAATTCACTTTGACCTATCTTTGTGCCCAGGGACAGGATATTTTAATCGACAATGATTCGTTTAAATTCGGTTCAAAATTCTGTAATAAAGTATGGAATGCAAGCCGTTATATTCTCGGAAATCTTGAAGGAAGAAATCTTGTTCCTGTAAAAGACGAAGAATTGACGGAACTTGATAAATGGATTTTTGCTGAATTGAATTCAGCTGCAAAAAATGCACGTTCCGCTCTTGATTCTTACCGCTACAACGATGCGGCAAGCAGCGTTTATGAATATTTCTGGAATACTTTCTGCGATTGGTATGTAGAAGCTACAAAACTTGTATTCTGGCACGGAACTGAAGAACAGAAGGACAGACAGGTTTCTGTATTGCTCAATGTTCTTGAAGAATCTCTCCGCCTTTTGCATCCGTTTATTCCGTTTGTAACCGAAGAAATCTATTCAAAATTGCCTTTGGCTCAAATTGTTGAAAATAGAAAGGCAAGCGCCGCTCAGAAAATTTTGCCGAATGAAACTTATACAGGACTTTTAGTTTCGGCTCCTTATCCTGAATACAAGGTTGAACGCGACGATGTAAAAATCAATGCCCGTTTTACCGCTTTGAAAGACGTTGTAAGAAGTGTGCGCGGTATTCGCGTTGAATGTGGCGTAAATCCTGCCGACAAAATCAATCTTGCGCTTCTTATCGAAAAAGGCAGCGCTGCTGAAGTTTGTACAGAAAAAACAGACATGATTCAGCTTTTAGCAGGTCTTTCTAAGGTTGAATTTGTTGAATCTAAGCCTGAAAAATCAATCGGTACAGTAGGTTCTGGTTTTGAAGCCTTTATTCTTCTTGACGAAAATGTAAATACAGAACAGCTTTTGAAGCATTTTAACAAGGATCTTGAAAAAGATAAAAAAGATGCAGAACGAATTGAATTCAAATTGAACGGAAAATTCGGACAGCACGCTCCAGCGGAAGTTGTTCAGGCAGAACGCGACAATCTTGCAGAAATTAAGCGCAGAATTGAAAAACTTGAAAGTTATATCGCGGCTTTGAACTAAAATCTGCCGATAATCAAGATAATCAGTTTTGCAGGAGATGTTGCAAAAAAAGAGGTGCGTCATGGGAATAAAGTATGAAATGAAAACCGAAAAACCTGAAAAAATGGGAAATAAAGAAGCTCAGGAACTCAAAAATATTGTTTTGGCTCCTTATATGCAGCTTGCCACGGGACTTATTGGAAAGGCGCGCCATGCCGGAGGCAATATGTTCCGTCACCAGATGGACACTCTTGCAATTCTGATAGATTACGGTTATATAGATTCTGTTTTGCTAAAAGCCAGCGTCGTTCATGACACTGTTGAAGACATTAAGGATTTTGACAGAAATTTAATCCTCAATGCCGATGATGAAGGTGAGGAAGTTCTTAATCTTGTTCTTGAAGTTACCCGCGGTGAAGACGAAACAAAAAAAGAATTTTTGCAGCGAATTTTGGACAAAGGCAGCCAAAAGGCAAAAATCTTAAAATGCGCCGACAGAATTTCCAATATGATTTCGCTCGGATACGTTACAGATCCTCATTTTATCGAACGTTACTGCGACGAAACAGAGTTTTTCCTTCTTCCTATGGCTCTTGAAATTGACTTTAACATGTATCACGAACTGATAAATCTTATAATGACGCGCCGCCGCTATCTTGAAGACGGCGGTTATTTTGACAATCGTCATAAAGAGTCCGACAGCGATAAAAAATAATCCGGTTTAGTTTATTTATGCAATCCTGAATTTTTGCGGCGAGAACCTGTTTTTACGAACATGAAGGTCTCGCTTTTTTTGCAATATAAGGTTTTTCGTGGTAAAATTATGTAAATCTCCAAAGAATTTTCGGCTTGATTGTTGTTTTGAGATTTTTTTTAGATTTCATTTAATGGAGAATATTATGGTAAAATACACCTTCCGTGAGCTTCCAAAAAATCTTCCTTTAACACTGAAGGCTCAGGTTGAAAAAGTTCCTGATTCAGTTCTTCAGGCTTCAAAAAATAAAGACGGCAAATTTGAATATTTTACATTTGCTTCTGTTTATGATGATTTTGTCGCTCTTGCTTTTCAGTTTAAAAAACTTGGCATTGAAAAAGGCTCTAACGTTGCATTGATTTCTGACAATCGTCGCGAATGGCTTTTGACAGATTATGCTTTGCTTTCCATTGGTGCGGCAGATGTTCCTCGTGGCTGCGATAGCATGGGAAACGAAATTCGCTTTATAATTTCTTATGCAGACTGTAAAGTTGGCTTTTTTGAAACCGGACATCAGCTCGAAAAAGTTTTGGAAAAAATCGATGAAGTTCCTCTCTTAAAAACAGTTGTAATTTACGAACCGATTGCGCAGGAAATTGAAAAAAAAGCAGCCGATTGCGGTCTTAAAGTAATTCATTTTAGCGAATTGTTTGAAAAAGCACGGACTGAATATGCAGAAAAAAAAGAAGAGATAAAGGCGGAAATCGAGTCTGACATGGAAAAAATTGAACCTGATGACACCGCCACGATTATTTTTACTTCAGGCACAACAGGAACTCCAAAAGGAGTAATGCTTACTCATGACAATTATGTTTATCAGCTTTCTGTAATCCACAACTTTTTGCCTTCTAATCCTGGATTTATGTGGCTGAGCGTTCTTCCTGTATGGCACAGTTTTGAGCGTTTGATTCAATATGCTGCTCCAGTTTTTTGCAACGGAATTGCTTATTCTAAGCCTGTTGGACAGATTTTGCTTGCAGACATGGCGGTTATAAAGCCTCAATGGATGTGCGGTGTTCCGCGTTTATGGGAATCTCTTGCGAAAGCCGTTCAAAAAGCCATGAAAAAGAAAGGCGGAGTTGCCCTTGTTCTTTTTAATTTTTTTGTAAAAGTTGGCGGTGCCTATGCTGACCAGAAAGATAAGGTTTTTGGTCTTGTATGCCAGCTTTACAAAAAGCGTAACCGGGTTTTGGATTTTTTTGCGGGAATTGTTCCAATGTGTCTTTTATGGCCATTGAAAAAACTCGGAGATTTGCTCGTATTTAAAAAACTTCAGGCGAAATTTGGTGGAAATCTGCATGTTGCAATCAGCGGTGGCGGAGCGCTTCCGCACGAAATTGACAATTTTTACCGGGCCGTAGGTTTGAACCTTTTGGAAGGCTATGGACTTACAGAAACTGCGCCTGTTATTTCTTTTAGAAATCCACATGAACCCCGCCCTGGTTGCGTAGGTGCGATTTTTCCGACTGTCGAATTAAAAATCTGCAAGGAAGAAAACGGTGTTGCCGTAAGCGGCGAAGATATTGGACCGGGAAAAATGGGATTGATTTTTGTAAAAAGCCGGCAGGTTATGAAAGGCTATTACAAGCGTCCTGATTTGACCGCAAAAGTGATTGATAAAGACGGCTGGTTTAATACAGGCGACCTTGGCGTACGTACTTTTGACAACGAATTGAAAATTACAGGCCGCGCAAAAGATACAATTGTCTTGCTTGGCGGTGAAAATGTTGAACCTGCTGTGTTGGAGTCAGAACTGTTGATAAACGACCTGATAGAAAGCGCAATGGTTGTCGGACAAGATGAACGGAGCCTTGGAGCGCTCATTGTTCCTTCTAAAGAAAATACCGAAGATTTTGCAAAAGAAAATAATATTGAGTATGAATCTTATGAAGAACTTCTAAAGAACGATTTTATAATTCTGGCTTTTGATAAAATCATAAAGGATTCAATTTCTACGGCAAAAGGTTTTCGTGCTTGCGAAAAAATCGGCAAATTTGCATTGATTCCAAAAAGTTTTGAAGTTGGTGTTGAATTGAGCGCAAAGCAGGAAATGATGCGCTATAAAATCGCTGAGGAATATAAAGACTTGATTAAAACTCTTTTTTAGTCTTGATGGTTTTGACCGAAAAGTTGGAACGGTCAATTTATTATAATTTTTTTATAGACTATTTGCTTGAAATTCAGTATTTTAAATATAGTGAATTTAAATTTATTTTTTTAAGGAGAATAAAATCATGGCAGTTAAAGTTGCTATTAACGGTTTTGGCCGTATCGGACGCTTGGCATTCCGCCAGATGTTTGCTGCAGATGGATATGAAGTTGTAGCTATCAACGACCTTACAAGCCCAAAAATGCTTGCTCACCTTTTGAAGTATGATACAGCACAGGGTGGATATGCTGGAAGAATTGGTGAAAACAAACACACAGTTTCTTATATTGATGACGTTCTTGCCGAAGACGGAAAAACTGTAACAAAGCCAGGTGCTATCGTTGTAGACGGAAAAACAATCACAATCTACAAAGAAGCAAATGCTGCTAACCTTCCATGGAAAGCTCTCGATGTAGACGTTGTTCTCGAATGTACAGGTTTCTATGTATCAAAGGCTAAATCACAGGCTCACATCGATGCAGGTGCTAAAAAAGTTGTAATTTCTGCTCCAGCAGGAAACGACCTCCCAACAATTGTATACAATGTAAACCACAAATCTCTTACAAAGAACGACAACATCATTTCTGCCGCTTCTTGTACAACAAACTGCTTGGCTCCAATGGCTAAAGCTTTGAATGACTTTGCTCCAATCCAGAGCGGAATCATGTCTACAATTCACGCTTACACTGGCGACCAGATGATTCTTGACGGTCCGCAGCGCAAAGGCGACCTCCGCCGTTCACGTGCAGGTGCTCAGAACATCGTTCCAAACTCAACAGGCGCTGCAAAGGCTATTGGTCTTGTAATTCCTGAATTGAACGGAAAATTGATTGGTTCAGCTCAGCGTGTTCCAGTTCCAACAGGATCTACAACAATCTTGACTGCTGTAATCAAAACAGACAAAGAAGTTACAAAAGAAGCTATCAATGCTGCAATGAAAGCTGAGGCAACAGAATCTTTCGGATACAACGAAGATCAGATTGTTTCTTCAGATGTAATCGGAATGCGCTTTGGTTCGCTCTTCGACGCTACACAGACTATGGTTTCTAAGGTTTCTGATGACACATATCAGGTACAGGTTGTTTCTTGGTATGACAACGAAAACTCTTACACAAGCCAGATGGTAAGAACAATCAAATACTTTGCAGAAAACTGCTAATTATAGTTAGTTTCTGAAGAAAAAGGGCATCCTGAAAATGGGTGCCTTTTTTGTTTTAAAGTATTTGATTGTTCTTTCATATTTAATTTGTCGCAAACTCTTCGAGTTATGCTCCGGCACAATGCTACACACCTGTTTGCATTGTGGGTACTCACAATCAAATACTTTGCAGAAAACTGCTAATTATAGTTAGTTTCTGAAGAAAAAGGGCATCCTGAAAATGGGTGCCTTTTTTTATGTCCAAATCTTCATTTTTTTTAGTTTTCCAAAAATTGCAATTTGTACTGGCTGTATATATAATAAACTTATGAAAATTTTAATTAGACCACATGATATTGGAAAAGGTTCTGCTGAATTTTTAGGACAAAAGGCCCATGAATGGGGATTTGACGGAGTTCAGCTTGCAATTGCAAAGGCTATTGAAGGACAAAACGGTAATCCTGGTACTTTGACGGACAGTGTTGTTTCTGAAATCCGCAGAGGTTTTAATTCTAACGGTGTTGAAATTCCTCTCTTGGGCGCATATTTTAATCCCGTTCACTCTAATAAAGAAAAAGTAAAACTTGGAGCAGAAAAATATGCCGATCATTTGCGTCATGCTGCTGAATTTGGGGCAAAATTTGTTGCTTCTGAGACCGGCTCTTACAATGACGACAAATGGACTTACAATCCAAAAAATCAGACTGAAGAGGCTTTTGCGGAAGTTAAGTCGATTTTTGCTCCTATGCCGGAAATTGCAAAAAAAAGCGGTGTATGCATGGCTTTGGAAGGAGCGTGGGGACATTGTATGTATTGTCCGGAGCAGCTTAAGCGTCTTGCCGATGAAATTGATCCGGACCAGGAAAATTTCCGTTTTATTGTTGATATTTACAATTATCTTTACATTGGAAACCACGAAAAACGCGCAGAAATTTTTGAAAAGTGTTTGAAACTCTTTAAAGGAAAAATCTGTGGTTTTCATTTAAAAGATTATGTTGTAAAAGACGGTGAGCTTGAAATTGCTCCTTTGGGACAGGGAATTATGGGCTGGAAAGAATTTTTGCCTGTAATAATGAAGGAAGAACCGAACGCATATCTTATCTTTGAAGGCGTAAAAAATGTTCCTGATTCGCTTGAGTTTGTGCGCTCAATTGTCGGTTAATACAGTTGTTTTGTGTGCTAAAGCACACGTCCTGCCACTTTGTGGCAGGGATTTTTGCATGCTAGAGCATGCTGCTAGTTTTGTTGACACAAAACTAGATTATATAACTGTGTGCTAAAAGCACACGTCCTGCCACTTTGTGGC
>SAMEA104315426__coassemble_1036_pt1 | contig 10996 bp, 9 predicted proteins | sample SAMEA104315426__metabat2_high_PE_039 | metagenome-assembled genome bin SAMEA104315426 (sample SAMEA104315426) | gut metagenome | biome: Monkey gut; feature: monkey-associated habitat; material: faeces | place: China | collected 2013 | reverse complement strand
CTGGCTTTTACGACGGTTTTGCGCATCTGACTCACCATCATTTTTACAAAATAAGATTCAAGTTCGAGAGATTTTTCGTAGAGTTTTGAAGTACGGTCTATAGTTTGAGTTTTTACGTTTGGATTTGCCTGATTTGCGGCGGCTCCGACAGGTTGAGAATTTTTGTCGGCGGCAGAATTAAAAGTTCTGGCAAAACCTGTTCCGTAATCGCCATTCAATCTTCCTTCTGGCAAAACCTGGCTGGAAGAAACTGATTTTCCGATTAAAGAGGATTCTCCGTAAACTGAACGCACAAGCTCTTCAAATTTTCCTTTTTCGGCACTGATTTTTGAACCTTGAAAAGCGCCCTGTCCGTTTGTTATTGAACTGATTCCACCGACCGTCATCATTTTAACTCACCTTCAAAAAAAACTAGCGTTTAAGGTTTACTGCCGTGCTGAGCATTGAATCCGTCGTCTGGATTGCCTTTGAGTTAAACTCGTAAGCGCGCTGAGCAACAATCATCTGAACCATTTCGTTTACAACAGAAACATTCGACATTTCGACAAATTTATGTTTTGTAACTCCAAAACCGTCATATCCCGGACGACCTGCAACAGCCTCTCCGGAAGCGTTTGTCACCTTGTAAAGATTGTCTCCAGCGGCTTCAAGGCCGGCATTGTTTGGGAAACGGTAAATTTCAAGCTGAGCTACGTCTATAGGGTCATTCTGACCAAAAATTTTTACGCTTACACGACCGTCATCTGTAACGGTAAGAGAGTTAATGTCGTAACCATCGGGCAAAACAACTTCCGGCATAACGCGCAAACCGTTTGAATTTACAAGCTGACCGTTCATATCAACCTTAAAAGAACCGTCGCGGGTATAGGCAAAACTTCCATCATACTGCTGAACACGGAAAAAACCGTCGCCGACAACAGCAATATCCGTATCAACTCCAGTGTTCTGCAAAGAACCCTGACTGAAAATTCTCTGGGTTGCGGCTACTTTTACACCGCTACCCTGCTGAATTCCAACAGGAGTTACAGTGTCTTCCGTTGCAGGAGTGCCTGCAAGTTTTACGTTCTGATATAAAAGATCCTCAAATTCAACACGCTGCTGTTTAAAACCTGTCGTGTTTACATTTGAAAGGTTGTTTGAAATTGCATCGATATTAGACTGCTGGCCGTTCATTCCAGTTGCGGCCGTCCACAAACTTCTTACCATTTTTTGCCCCTCCTAAAATTAACGATAAGCAGCGACTTTTGTCCAAAGAGTAGACATCATCGAATCTTCGCTCTGAATTGTTTTCTGGCTCGCTTCGTAAGCGCGGTTTACTTCAATCATTTTTACCATTTCGTTTACAACATTTACGTTGCTTGTTTCCATATATCCCTGCATCATTTTAGGGCGCTCAAGTCCTTCAGCAACATAAGCCTCTCCAGAAATATCATTGCTTGACCACAAACTGTTTCCCATTTTTTTAAGGTAGCGCTCATTGTCAAAACGAACAACTTTTATGCGGTCAATAAGTTCTCCATCTTTTGAATAAATCATTCCGTCTTCGTTTACGGTAAATTTATCGTCCTCAACATGAATTGCGCCATTTTCGCCCATGAGAGGATAACCGTCTTTTGTTTCAAGAATTCCTTCTTTTCCGAGCAAGAAATTACCGTTTCTTGTGTAGCGTTCGCCAACTGGAGTTTGAACAGCAAAAAAACCTTCGCCGCTTAAAGCCATGTCGGAAGCAGAATTTGTAGAACGGAAAGAGCCCTGTTCAAATTTTGTAAAATTTTCGTTTGTTTCAACACCAAGGCCGAGTTTTCCAATAATCGGAGCAACATCTGCCGAGCCTACGGAAGTTTTATAAACGCCGTCCGTCTGAGTTCGTCTTAAAAGAAGTTCCGGAAAAGACTTGCTTACAGAAATATCGCTTTTATAACCGGCAGTATCGACGTTTGCCAGATTATTAGAAATAGCATCAAGCCTGTTCTGCTGAGCATTCATTCCGCTCGAACCAATGTACAAACCTCTAATCATATTCGCTCCCAAAAAACGCAAAAAAATACGCTACACTTTTATTATCGGAAACCAGTTTTTTTGAGTTTAGCAATTTGATTTTGAATTTGACCGCATTTTTCGCTCTGACCGGTCAATGCGCTTTTTAGCGCCGATTTTTTTTCAAAAAACTCCACTTTATCCAAAATTAAGGAATTTGTTGATTTGTTTTTAAATTAAGTTAAATTTTTTTAGAATAAATAAAGAAAAAGTGTTATAATTATTTTTGTATTTGTGCGGCTTGAGTTTTACTTAAAAACAGTTGGTTTATCGTGAATAAAATTTTTATATCAATTTTTATAGCTATATTGTTAATTTTGACAGCAGCACTTATTTTTGCTGTCAGATGGTTAAAAAAAAGTCTTTTTAGGGACGACCTTACAGGACTTTTAACTACAAAAAAGTTTCTTGCCGAGGTAAAAAAAACTCTAAAAAAAGCAAAAAATGTCCAGTATTCCCTCGTTTCGCTCGACATCAATTCTTTCCGTTACATAACTCAGGTTTTCGGTCAGGACAACGGAAACAAGCTTTTGTCGGAACTTGGTTCACTTTTTAGCAAAACCGCTCCAAAAGGCTCGCTTCTGTGCAGAAACTACAACGACAACTTTGCCTTCCTCATTAAGTCGACGGTTCTTCCTGTTCTCGAGGACATAATCGTAACAATGACAACCGTAAACGACAAAATCAAAAAACTCTTGCCTCAGCATTTTAAAATTGAATTTTCAGTCGGCGTTTACGAAATAAAAGATCCAAACGAAGAGCCGCTGATGATTTTGGACAAGGCTCAGACTGCAAGAAAGCTCGGAAAATCAAGCCTGAATCCAAAGAGAATCTGCGTTTTTACTTCCCAAATGGAAATTAACAGCCAGCTTGAAAAAGATATAATTTTTGACATGGAAAGGGCGTTTAAGGAAAACGAATTTGTCGTTTACTACCAGCCAAAATTCCTCTTCAATACAGAAAAAATAATCGGCGCAGAAGCCCTTGTCCGCTGGAATCACAAAAAAAGAGGACTTTTGTCGCCTTCATATTTTGTTCCGATGTTTGAAAAAAACGGTTTTATTGAAAAAATCGATTTGCTAGTTTTTGAAAACGTCTGCCAGTTTCTTGACCGCTGGAACAAATCTCAAAAAGATAAAAAAGAAAAACAGCCTCTTACAATCAGCTGCAACCTGTCGAGAGTCCAGCTTTATAATCCAGATGTTGCAAAAATTTACCACGATATTGCTTCAAAATACGAAATTGCGCCTTCAAAAATAGAAATCGAGCTTACAGAAAGCCTGATGATGGACAATAAAGAACGTCTTTTAAAAGCTATGAACGAAATTAAAAACGCAGGATTTTCTATATCTGTCGATGATTTTGGTTCTGGATTTTCTTCTCTCAGTCTTTTAAAAGACTTGCCGGCAAATGTAATAAAACTCGACAAAGAGTTCCTAAACACTCAAAATACGGAAAAAGAGCACATAATCATAAATTCTGTCATAAACATGGCAAAAAATTTGGATATGGCGACAGTTGCAGAAGGTGTTGAAGATGCAAAACAGTCTGCGCTGTTAAAAAAGATGGGCTGCGACATTGTTCAAGGCTATTTCTATGCAAAACCTATGCCACAAAACGAGTTTAAGGAACTTTTGGACAATCCGGAGAATCTTGATTCTGAAAAAAAAGATGATTCGGCGGATAAAAACGAAAAAACTGATGATAAAAAAAGCGACGACCATAAATAAACAGGCAATAATAAAATCCTGGTTCAAATTTGTTTGAAAACTAAAAAAACTAGATTTATAATTAGATATATTAAAAAATATGCAATGAATGTTGCAGCGAAATATGGGAGTCACTTATGAGCACAAAAAACACATCAGAAAAAACAAGGGTAATTGCAATTATTCTGGGAGGAGGAAAAGGAACCCGACTCTATCCTCTCACAAAGGAGCGTTCAAAACCAGCAGTACCTTTTGGCGGAAAATACAGAATCGTTGACATTCCAATTTCCAACTGCATCAATTCAGGTTACAGAAAAATTTATCTGCTTACTCAGTTTAACAGTGCTTCTTTGCACCATCACATTACAAAGACCTACAATTTCGACAATTTTTCCGGCGGATTTGTAGAAATTCTCGCGGCTGAACAGACACTGGAAAATTCTGGCTGGTTTGAAGGAACGGCAGATGCTGTACGCAAAAATATGATTCACTTTAAGTCGGCTAATCCTACGCATTACATAATTCTTTCAGGCGACCAGCTTTACAGAATGAATTTAAAAGATTTTATGGACAGCCATATTCAAAGCGGAGCTGACATTACGATTGCTACAACAGCCGTAAACCGTCAGGATGCTTCCGGCTTTGGAATTATGAAAATCGACTCAAAAAACAAGATTACGGCATTCCAGGAAAAGCCTGCAAAAGATTTGGACATTTCTGACTGGAAAATTCCTCAGAATGCGCGTGGCGACCTTCCTCCAGAAAAAGAATATCTTGCTTCGATGGGAATTTACATTTTCAACGCAAAGACAATGGAAGAAGCCTTGGATAACAGCTATACGGACTTCGGAAAAGAAATCATTCCAAAATCAATCAAAACAAAAAAAGTAAATTCTTATATTTTTGACGGTTATTGGGAAGATATTGGAACAATCAGAAGTTTCTACAATGCGACCCTCGAATTGACAGAATACAATCCAGCTTTCAACCTTTATGACGTTGAAGAGCCAATTTACACTCATATGAGAAATCTTCCGCCATCAAAAATCAACGGTGCAGAAATTGAAAATTCTTTGACTTCAGAAGGCTGTGTAATTACAAAAGCAAAACTCAAGCACTCTGTAATCGGAGTTCGTTCTGTAATCGAAAATGGCAGTGAATTAAATGACGTAATTATGATGGGTTCAGACTTCTACGAAACAGAAGACACAAAAAAGAAGAATGAAGAAATCGGAAAGCCAAATATCGGAATCGGCAAAAACTGCAAAATTGCAAGCACAATCATCGACAAAAATGCGGCAATCGGCGACAACTGCCAGATTAACATAAGCGGCAAAAAATACGAAGATGGCGACCACGGACTTTTCTACGCTGCAGACGGCATTATCGTAATCAGAAAAGGCACTGTAATTCCTGCCGGAACAATTATCTAAAAAATAAAACAAAAGGAAATACGCAAAATGCCGGATTCAATGTATGACAAACTGGGAGAACTGCTCAGCGAAGCGCTTGATTCCGGCAATTTTTTTTACGAAAACCCCTATTCCGCTCAGAATACACAACAAAAATCTTACGAAAAAGAAAAAATCATCGATTCTGTTCAGGAAGAGAAAAAAAATCCTCATGAAAAAAGTCCGCATAAAAATAAAATTTTACTAAAAAACGCAGGAACAGAAATTCAAAAAGCCGCGAAAATAATCGGCATAACAGACGAAATGTCTTTAGAAGACGCAAAAAAGCAGTTTAGAAAAAAACTTATGCGATTTCATCCTGACAAAAACGCCGACAACGAAACTATGAGAAAAATTACAAAAGAAAAAACAGAACAAATTCTCTCAAACTGGAAAATTCTCGAAGAGTGGTTTTCCAAGTTTTAAGCAAAAAACTTAAAAGTCTGAAAAAAAAACGGCGTTAAAAGCAAGATTTTGATTTTAATCTGCTAAAAATTATTCTTCTTCCGGCCCGGAACTTGTTACAAGACCGTATTCGTTCAGTTTTCGATGAAGAGTTTTTCTTCCGATTTTTAAAATATCCGCTGTCTTTGTTTTGTTTCCGTTGTTAGATTCAAGATTTTCAAGGATAATCATTTTTTCGGCATCTTCAAGGCTAATTCCATAAGGCACCAGAATTCCCGAACTGTTTTTTTTGTCTTCAAGTTTAATCGTCAGGTCTTCCGCTTGAATTTCATCTCCGCTCGCCATGACGACGGCACTTTCCACGCAATGCTGAAGTTCACGCACGTTTCCTGGCCAATCATAATTGAAAAGAATATTTTTTGCAGAATTAGAAAAGCCTTTTATATTCTTGTTGTTTTCCTTGTTATATTTTAAAAGAAAATTGTTTAGCAAAAGCGGAATATCGTCTTTTCGCTCACGCAATGGCGGTACCATAATTTCAATTCCTTTAAGACGAAAATAAAGATCTTCGCGGAAATGCTTTTGTTTTACCTCGTCTTCGAGAGTTTTGTTTGTGGCAGAAATTACGCGGACATCGACCTCAATCGTTTTTTCTCCGCCAACGCGCTCAAACTTTTTTTCCTGCAAAACTCTTAAAAGTTTAACCTGAACTCCAGGATTTATTTCGCCGATTTCGTCCAAAAAAATTGTTCCGCCGTCAGCAAGTTCAAATTTGCCTTTATGCAGAGTTTCGGCGCCGGTAAAAGCCCCTTTTTCATGACCAAAAAGTTCACTTTCGAGCAAAGACTCGCTTAAAGCCGCGCAGTGCACTTTTATAAAAGGCTTGTCCCGTCTTGAAGATTTTTGCTGAATCGCATCCGCTACAACTTCTTTTCCAACGCCACTTTCGCCTGTTATCAATATGCTTATCTTTGAATCTGCAACCTTATTTATAAGATTGTTTACTTTTTGAAGGGAAGGACTTTTTCCAATCATATTGTCTGACGATTTTGACTTAACTTCGGACAAAAGTTCCTGATGCTGCAAGCTGAGTTCCCTGCCCTTTAACGCCCGCTTTACAACAAGTTCCAGATGCTCAAGATTGAGAGGCTTTGTCAAAAAATCGTAGGCACCGTTTTGCATTGCAGACACGGCGGCGTCAATTGAACCGTGGCCTGTCAAAACAATTACAGGAATTCCCGGCATTTCGCGTGTTACTTTTTTTAAGACGTCCTCTCCGCTTGTTCCCGGCATTCTCAAATCTGTAATTACAAGGTCAATATCGCCTTTTGAAAGAAATTCCAGCCCTTCGTCGCCGTTTGCAGCAATTTTTACATCATAACCGTCCATTTCAAAGTCGGCGGCAAGCCCTTCACGAATATTTTTTTCATCATCAATTACCAAAAGTGTAAATTTCATCTGACTTCCTCATCGTGGGTCAAAAGTTTTTTCTGCGTCTGCGGAATTGGAATTGTAATCGTAAATTCTGAACCTTCTCCCAAAACTGAATCAACGCTAATATCTCCAGAAAATTCTTTTATAATTTTATAGGACATAGCCATTCCCAAACCTGTGCCGTTTGCTTTTGTCGTATAATAAGGCTCAAAAATTCGGGATTTTACTTCTTCGCTCATTCCTGTTCCGTTGTCCGAAATTTTCAGAATAAATTTATCATCTTTTGTTTCTGTTTTTATGAGAATTTTTCCAAAAAACACTTCTTCAAAAGCATTTGTCTTTATGCTTGTGCGGAAACGCTCTTCGATTGCAGCAAGCGCGTTTTGAGCAATATTTACCAAAACTTCTCTAAAAAGCTTTTCGTCAATTAAAAGTTTTGGATCCTCTTTGCAAAGTTTGGATTCAACCTTGATTTTTTTTTCGTTGAATTCCGGTGCAATAAAACCAATAAAATCTGTTAAAAGAGTATTTACCTTTACGAGCGAAAAATTTGCGGAAACAGGACGAACTGCCATTAAAAAATCAACGACAATCTTGTTCAGACGGTCAATTTCCTGGTTTACGACTTCGAGATAATTTTCTGTAAACTTTGGATCTGGCAACATTCCATCGCCTTCCCGCTTTTTTCTGATTGCCTTTTGCAACAGTTGAATATGAATGCTTATTGCTCCAAGCGGATTTTTTATTTCGTGGGCAACACTTGCGGCAATGTTTGTAAGACCGGCCATGGTTTCCATTCGATGAAGCAAAACTTCCTGGCTTCGCTTTTGAGTCACATCTTCAATCATTATTATATTGCCGGAAATTTCGTTATTTTGAACAAGCGGCATTACAGAAATTTCGATAAATCTTACAGAACCGCCTGGAGTCGAAACCGTGTATTCTTCGCTTAAATTTGTGCGGTTATTTTCATCGCAGCCTTTTAAAAATTTATAAATTTCTTCATCATCAATAAAATCGTAAAATTTTTGATTCCGGTTTTCTTCTGGAGAAGATTTTAAAGGCAGATAACGTTCGGCAGCTTTATTTATCTGAGTAACTTTCCAATTTTTTTCTACGCTTACAAGTCCGGTAGAAAGAGATTGAAAAATTGACTGAAAAACTTCGTTTTGATTTTTTATTTCGCTAAAAAAAAGTTCAATCTGCCCTGGAGACAATTTTGAAAGTTTTTCATATACGCGATTCGAAAATTCCTGCATAAATCCTCCTATAAAAACTTCGCGTTAGCGACGAGCCACGGATGGCGAGAATCCAGTTTGTAAAAGCAACGCTTGAACAAACAATCCGTAATTTTTATCCAGACAGTTTTAAAACAGATTCGCCTTTTTGATTCCTGCCAAATCCCTGTAAAGTTTTTCCAATGCTGCAACTGGTTTTTGATTGTAAACAGAAACGTTGTTAAAACACTGCCTTACAGCCTGAATATTTTTTATTTCGACTTCTGCGTTTCGTCCGGAATTTTCATCTTTATCAACAGGAGATTTCTGAGCCTCAAGAATTCCCTGTAAAAAAATCTTGAACATTGTGCGCGGCTCAAAATCTTCGCATTTTTTTACGATTTCGCTGATTTGAATAAGTTTATTTTCCCTAATTCCGTTATAAAAAAATTCCGCCGTTGATTTTATATTTTTGGGAGAAACAGGCAAAAAAGTCTGTAAATATTCTTGAATTTGACCGTTTCCCTTGTCAGCATTGTCATGAAAAACTCTTTCGATCACTTCGCGCTGCTGATTTTGAGTACGCTCGACAAAACTGTAAGTACGAACCCTCGAAAGAATAGTCGGCATTACGGCTCCACGGCTTGCAGTCGTAAGAATAAATACAGCATCTTCTGGCGGTTCTTCAAGAATTTTTAAAAGCGCATTCCGGCAACTTTCATTCATTTTGTCCGCATTTTCAATGATAAGAACTTTTTTTCCGTCATTAGATTTCATTCTTGTCCAAAACGAAGCCTTTCTTATGTGGTCAATCGGAAGAGAATCGTACATAAAAGTTGACTCCAGTTTTTGCGCAGACTGAAGAATTTTTTTTGTAATTTCATCTAGTTCTTCATTTGCAGGAACAGGAAATTCAGGATTAAGACGTTCAAGCTGTTCATTTATTTCTTCTACAAGCGGCGAAAGTTTTGAAAGTTTGTCATCGCCTTCCCACAATACAGGACTAAAACGCAGAACAAGTTTCCGAACAGAACGAATGTAAAGGTAACGGGCGGCAGGCAAATGCGAATAATTATTTGCTCCGGCGTCCAAAAGTGTTCTTGTAGCGGCAAGAATTTCCAGTGAACAGTCACGGGGACCCGCCAAAATGACATTTGTTCCGGCAAGTTCCTTTTGTTTGCGGCAGGAAGGACAGTTGCAAAGCCAGTTTCCTTTTTTTTCTGGCAAAGGTTCTGTACAGGAAAGAACCCGTGCAAGTTCAAGCGCACAGGTCAGTTTTCCGGAAGATTGAGGTCCAGAAAGCAAAATTGAAGACGGAAGTGTTTTGTTTTTTATGTCGAGCGTTAAAAGAGATGCTGCGTCCTGATACAAAAGATTTTCAAACATTAGACAAAAACCGCTCCCAAAGTTACAATTGGTTTTGCAAGAATTGGTGAAAAATACGTCCAAAAAAATGTACTGTCAATAAAATCAGTAGAAAACCACGGCTGAGCTTTTAACACAATTACAATTGCGCTGACAATTATAAGACCTTCCGCCAGTCCAATCGCAAATCCCAGAATTTTATCAAGACTTTTTAAGATTTCACCTTTAAAAAGTCCTGCAATAATTGTCTGTAAAATTTTTACGAACAAAAAAACAACTATAAATAGAAGTATAAATGAAATAACAAGACAAACGCTCTTTATTTTTATTATTTTTTCAAGAAAAGGACTTAAACTGCCACAAAAAAATACTGCAACGAGAATTCCAGCGACAAGAGCAAGTTTTCCGAACAATTCCTTCAAAAAACCCTTTGCACAAGCAGTTATTGCAAAAAATAAAACTATTATAAAAAAAACTACATCAATAAAGCCAAAATGCATTATTTTCTCCTATAAAAAGTCAATATTAAAACTTCAGTCTTAGGATTGACTTTTAAAAAGTCCGCGTTAGCGGCGAGCCATGGATGGCGAGAATCACAGTTTGTAAAAACAACGCTTAAACAAACTGTAATGATAAAAATTACACGGATGTAACTTTTATCGTACCTCCTATACTTTTAAAAATCAATTCAGCAATTTTTAAGGAAGCTCTTTTTCCAGATGCGAGTTCTGCCATTTTTTGAGACATTAAATCTCTTTCCTTTTTGTCCAAGAGTTTTTCAAGACAATTCCGTAAATTCTCAAAAACCGCTTCGTTTCCTGTCAAAACAAAAGCGGCTCCGCGCTCCTTAAAGAAATTTGCATTGTCAACCTGATCCCCTCGGGTTCCATTTCCACATAACGGAATAAGAACAGAAGGCTTTTTTTCAACAGCGCTTTCCCAGACAGTATTTGCCCCAGCCCTCGAAAGAATAACGTCCGCACAAGCAATAACATCAGGCATCTGCTCATAAATAAACGGATAAGGAAAATAACTGTCCGTTTGAGAAGGCACAAAACTTGCATCTTTTGAACCACATTGATGAACTACGTTAAAATGCTCTGTCAGCCAGGCCAAATTTTCTACAACAAGTTCATTCAACTGATGAGCGCCAAGACTTCCTCCAAGTACAAGAAGAACAGGCTTTTTTAAATCCGCATTCTTTCCTTCAAAAAGAAATTTCCGTCCTTTTTGTGCATCAGCTTCATAAAACACAGGGCGAACAGGATTTCCGGTCACAACGGCAAGGCTCTGTTTGTTTTTTGGAAGAAATTTTACAGTTTCCGGATAAGAAACCAAAATTTTTGAAGCAAAGCGCGAATTTATTTTTGTTGCAAGT
>SAMEA104315426__coassemble_967_pt1 | contig 11671 bp, 8 predicted proteins | sample SAMEA104315426__metabat2_high_PE_039 | metagenome-assembled genome bin SAMEA104315426 (sample SAMEA104315426) | gut metagenome | biome: Monkey gut; feature: monkey-associated habitat; material: faeces | place: China | collected 2013 | reverse complement strand
AAGGTTTTTAAAATTTATCTGGCGCACTTACGCCGGATGCGCCGGGCTTTAGTTGGTGTTTAAGAACGGATTGATTTTTCTCAATCCGTTCTTAAACGGCAATGAGGGCTACCGAACCCAGAGCAGCCGGTCGCGGTAAATAAAATGCCGTCCTAAAAAAAATCCGGAAATTTATAAATTGTGTAAATAAAATAAAACAGCCTTTAAATAATCGAAAATCTCTGCAATAATAAATACAAGGTTTTTGAAATGGCTGAAATTAAAAGTGAAAACAGTGAAATTTTCGGACGCAAGATTTTTTTTGTCTGCGCGACATTCACCCTTAACACAAATATTATTTTGCGGTTGATGGAACAAGAATATGAAATTTATAAAATCGATGAACCGCGCCAGTTAAAAAATCTTTTAGAATTAAATCCGCAGTCAATTGTCTATTTTAATGTCGATACCCACTTTGCTCCTCAGGTTTGGTTCAATTTTATTTCGAGTTTTGAACATAATCCGAAATTTGAAAAATGCGATTTTGGTGTTTTTTCTACAAAAGGAACTGGAAAATTTCTCTACGGAAACGCATTAAGACTTTCGGCAGGAACTTTTACCCTTGATAAAAATTTTGGCGAAGTTATGGGCCAGCTTTTGCAAAAACTTGAGCTTTTAAAAGCAAAGGGAATGAGAAAATTTGTGCGTTTAAAATGCGCCGACAATAAATCCGCCGAAGCTTATTTTATAAGCGGAAATATGATGTACAAGATGAATTTTATCGACATTTCGTCTATCGGCGTCGGACTGATTGTTCCTATGAAATATGCGGGATTTATAAAAATAAATTCTGTAATTCAAGGACTTACCCTCGTTCTCGGAAACAAGCAGCTTAAGGTGAATGCAAAAATTCATACGATAAAAGTTGTTCCTTCAGGAATTTTGGCTGCACTTATTTTTACTCCAGACACGCCGGGAAATTTCAGAAACTACGTGCGCACTTATATCTGCGAGGAACTCCAGAAAAAAATGACCGCAAACCTCATAAAATTACAGCTGGACGATACGGATTACACGATAGAAGTTCCGCTTGCCGTTGACGGCGATGAAGAGCAAAAAAAAGCTGGAAAAGCTCATGAAGAAAATAATGCGGAAAATTCTGCAAAAGAAGATTCCGGGGAAAATAAAAATCAAGAACCAAAAACTCCAGAAGAAGCTGAATAAAAACTTACAAAATCAAAAACTGAACAAAATTCAAATAGAAACGGACAATTTTAGGATTGCTTTTTAATTTTTAAACTAGGAATTTTCTTCCAAAACAGCAAGAGTGTCGCTTTCTCCGGAAATTTCGTTTTTTGAGAGCGGACGCAAAATCTTTACTTTTATAAGAGAACCTGGCTCAGGAAGTTTTTCGTTCGTTCCGAATACAAGCTTACAGTGAAGAAAATTGCCGGTTACTGCGTGGACTACGATTCTGTCTGCAAAGATTTTTGGTCTGTGGACAGTTTCGCAAACGGCTTCAAGCACCTGCCCTTCAAAAGAAGCTATATACTCTGATTTTGACTTATTGTTAAAAGCTTCCAGCGCCTCAATTCTTTTTCCCGCAACTGAATTTGGAACCATAGGGCGCATAGAAAACGCCTCTGTGTTTGGGCGGGCACTGAACGGAAAAGCGTGGACAAAAGCAAAGCCGCAATCAGAGAGCATTTTTAGAGTGAGTTCAAAATCTTCATCGGTTTCGCCAGGAAAACCTGCAATAATATCGCAGGCAAGGAACGGATTTTTCTTTGCTTTTTTTAAGAGGGCGCAGGCTTTGTAAACGGCTTCGATTTTGTAAGGACGCTTCATTCTTGCCAAAACAGAATCGCTTCCGCTCTGCACGGAAAGATGAAAATGCGGGCAAACCCTGCTGTCGCTGATTATTTGCGCAAGCTCTTCATCAACAATTTCCGGGTAAAGGCTTGAAATTCTAAAGCGGATTGATTTTGTATTCTGCAAAAAAAGCCTCAAAAGGCCTGCGAAATTTACAAAACCGTCTTTGTAACGTCCGTGATACTGAGAAATGTTTACTGTCGTAATTACAACTTCGTTCTGCCCTTTTTCTTCAAGTTTTTGAACACGTCTGATTGCTTCTTCGGCGTCCAAACTCACAGATTTTCCGCGTGCAAGGCGAATTGCGCAATAAGTGCAGACACAGTTGCATCCGTCCTGAATTTTTAAGGATGAACGCGAATGATGGGTAAAGTCGTCAGGAACAAGGCGGAACGGTTCTTGAATTTGATTTTTTCCGGCTGTTTTATAAATCGTTTCAAAACTTTTTTGAATAAAAGCGGCAAGTTCTTCGCCATAAAGTTGTGGATTTTGCTTTAAAATTTCCGGAACGTCGGCAAGATGTCCTTTATACTGTCCGCCCAGGACACAGATTTTTTTTCCGATTGCAAGAATTTCGTCGCGGCTGTTCTGCGCATAGCAGCCAGTAACAAGAACTGCACTTTTCGGGCATTTTGTAAGAAGAAGGCGGATTATTCTCCGCGCTTTTTGCTCGGCCTTTGCCGTAACTGTACAAGTATTTACGACGCAGAGTTTTACGGACAAATTTTCGGCAGTTGCGGCGGAAAAAGGCGACATTGAAATTTCAAAACCGGCATTTTTAAATGCGCTAGCCGCACCTTCGCTTTCGACCTGATTGAGTTTACAGCCGAGTGTTTCAAAGTGAATTATTTCGGACATTTTTAGCGGAGTTTTGCAACAACCCGTTCACGGCCGCGGATTGCATCGGAATTAGAACCATTGAGTTCGATTGCTTTGCTGTAGGCTTCGAGCGCACTGTTGTAATTTCCGGTCATTTCGCGCGCATAACCGCATCTAGTCCACCAATAATCAACCAAAGGCTCTGTATGAACCGCAGTCGAAAAAGAAATATCCGCATGCTGATATTTTGCCTGACGGATATAAATTTCTCCCATATAATAATAGGCATTGCCGATACGGCTTCCGTTCGCAGGAACATTTGCCAGATAATACTGAAAAAGCTCGAGCGCGGCAGTATTTTTCCCGAGATAGAATTTTGCCTCAGCCTGAATTTCAATCAAGCGTACGTCAGTTGAATTGATTTTCCGGGCTTCTGCTGAACGCTGTTCCGCTTCCGCATACTGTCTGTTGCGGACAAGGCTCCAGCAAAGAACACAATACGAATCAATATTCTGCGGATCTTCCACTATTTCCTGTTCGCAGATTTTTATTGCTTCTGCATATTTTCCGTTGCGGTAAAGAACAAGAGCATCTGCCCTCTGCTGCGCAAAAGACTGAATCGAGAAAAGAGAAATTATTATTAAAGTTAAAATTGATTTTTTCATTATTTTATCCTTGCATTGTGCATTTGCCGGAAAAATGAGAACCAGGTTCAAGAACAACCTGCTTTGCAGAAATATCTCCATTTACAGAGCCTGTCGAAGAAACAAAAATCAAATCCTGACCGTTGATATTGCCTTCAACCTTTCCGCGAACAAGAACACGGCTTGCTGAAATTCCTGCATTTACTACCGCATTCGAATCAATTACGAGATCGCTTGTTGCCTCGATTGAACCGTTTACATTTCCACGAATCATAAAAGGCTTGGTGAATTTTATTTTTCCGCTAAAAGTAATATCGGAAGCAAGAATCGTATCAAAATCTTCTTCTTCAAGATCGAAAAAGTCAGTGTCTTTTACATCAAACATTCTACTATTTTACAAATATAAAAGATTTTTTTCAAGGAAACAGAAAATGACTGTAAACCTTAAGCGCAAACCTGTGTCAAAGTTGTTTTATTGCAGTTTTTTAACTATAATTGAATTATGAATTTTCTACGCTCCTGCGTTTCAGTTTTTTTTCTCGTTTTTAGTTTTTCTTTTTTTTCATGCAATTCAACTTCAAGCATAAGCCAAAACGAACCGAATTTTCCCAAAACAGAAGAACCTCAAAAGTCTTCAATCACAATGCTCTTTGCAGGCGACATTATGGCGCACGAAATCAATTTTAAGGCGCAGAATTTTGAAAGAATCTGGCAGGATGTAAAGCCTCTCGTAAAAAGCTGCAATCTAGCCTTTGCAAACATCGAAGCCCCGGTAAACAGCAAGCACGAATGGAGCACTTATCCGCAGTTTAACATGCATCCGGAATACGTTCAGGCGGCAATTGATTCTGGATTCAATGTTTTTTCGCTTGCAAACAATCACACAAACGACTGGTATCTTGACGGAATAAATGCAACCCGAAACTATTTTGAAAAAAAGACTGATGTTTTTGCCTGCGGAATAAAATCAAATCCTTCGCAAAAACTCACCTTCCAGATTATTGAAAAAAACGGTTGGAAAATTCTTTTTGCGGCCGTTACAGAAATTTTAAACCGGCCAGATTACGCCTCTTGGATTGACTATTTTCCTCCAAAAAAACATTCCCAGCTCATTGAAGAGCTAAAGAAAATCCAGTCCCAAAACCAACACGACATTTTTGTTTTGAGCGTCCACACTGACGAAGAGGAATACAAAAAAAACGTAACAGAAAGCCATAAAAAATTTTTCCGCCAGCTGATTGAAGAATGCAAGGTTGATGTAATTTGGGCAAATCATCCTCACGTTTACAAAACTTTTGAAACAGTAACAATTTCTGACGGCAAAACAGAAAAAAGCGCGCAAAGCGATTCGCCTTCAACAGAAACAAGAAAAGCGTTTATAATGTACGCAAACGGAAACACAATTTCTGGACAGAGGACTTCGCCTTCGCTTACAAAAACCGCAAATGCGCGCGATGACACAGGCGACGGACTTTTTATAAAAATGACTTTTGAAAAAACTTCTTCTCAAGTCAGCATAAGGCAGATTGAACCGCACTTTATAACGTCTTATATTCAGCCGGACGGACAAATTGTGCTACGCCTTGTTGATGACGATTTTATTCACTGTCTGAAGCGTTCAGGACTTTTTTACTGGGCAAAATATATTGAATCAAGAAAAAAAATTTACGAAAACACAAAAGGAAATTCATTATGGCAATAAATTATAAAAAACTACCTGTTTACGAACAAAAACAGCTTATTTTAGACCAGCTTGCAAAAAATCAGGTAATTGTAGTTCAGTCCACAACCGGTTCTGGAAAAACGACCCAAATTCCTGTAATTCTTCACGAAGCAGGCTATTCTCAAAACGGAGTAATTGCTGTAACACAGCCACGAAGAATTGCTGCCCTTTCGGTAAGCGAATTCATTGCAAAACAGTTAAAGACGACTTATCCGGGACTTGTCGGCTACAAAATGCGTTTTGAAGATAAAACTGACTCTTCAACAAAAATCAAGATTATGACAGATGGAATTTTACTGCAGGAAATGAAACTTGATCCGTGGATGAGCAAATATTCTGTAATCATGATTGACGAAGCCCACGAACGCTCGCTGAACATTGACTTTTGTCTTGGACTTTTAAAGCGAATTCTTGCTGTCAGACCGGATTTTAAGGTTATTATTTCTTCGGCAACAATGAATGCGCAGGCTTTTTCAAAATATTTTAACGACTGTCCGATTGTAACAATTGAAACCCAGGTTTTTCCGGTTACGATGGTTTACGATCCGCCGGCAATAAAACCGACAACAACAACAGAATCGGGCGCCCAGGCAATTTTAAGCAAAATTGAATCGACAATCGGGCGCGTTCTGGACAATCACGAAAGTGGCGATATTTTGATTTTTCTTCCCGGCGAAAAAATCATAAAAGACTGCGTGCAAAAACTTTACAACTCAAGTTTCCGCTCAAAAATCCACATTGTTCCACTTTACGGAAGGCTTCCTAAAGAAGAACAGGAAAAAGTTTTTGACTCCGCCCCATTCGGAAAAAAGAAAGTTGTAATTTCGACAAACATTGCCGAGACTTCTGTAACGATAAATGGAATAACAACGGTTATAGATTCGGGTTTGGCAAAATTGAATTTTTACAACCCAAAAACCTATACATCATCTCTAATCGAAACTCCGGTAAGCAAGGCAAGCTGCAATCAAAGACGCGGACGGGCAGGACGAACCTGTTCAGGAACATGCTACCGGCTTTACAAGCGCACGGATTTTGAAAGCCGGAGCGACTACACGACTGAAGAAATTTTCCGCACCGACTTAAGCGAAGTTCTTTTGAGAATGAGTGAGCTTGGAATTACGGATTTTGAAAATTTTGACTTTATTTCAAAGCCCGAAAAGGAAAATATCCTCGGCGCGCTTGAAACACTAAACATGCTCAAAGCCCTCAATCCAGACAGGACTCTCTCTTCAATCGGAAAGCTCATGGTTGAATTTCCACTTGAACCGCGTGTAAGCAGAATTTTGGTCGAAAGTATAATGAATTATCCTGACGTGCTTGATGAAAGCGTAATTGCAGCGGCATTTTTAAGCACCCAGTCGCCTTTTGTTCTTCCTCCAGGAGAAGAAATGGACGCCCGGGCGGCGCATCACGCTTTCCGCGACATTCAGGGCGACTTTGTCTCTTATGTAAAACTTTTTAGACGCTATCAGTCAATGGAAAACAAAACCCGCTTTTGCCAGAACAACTATCTCGACGAAAAAGTGATGAAAGAAATTTCAAGCATTAGAACCCAGCTCGAAGAAGAAATCAGCGCGCTTGGAATTCCTGTGACTGGCGGAGGCTCAATGGAAAATTACCTTTGCTGTATTTCGGCAGGAATGATTCAGTTTGTTTGCGTGCGCGATGGAAAAGAAAATTACCGTTCATTGACGACCGACCACATTTCAATTCATCCTGGTTCCGGAATGTTCCGCACCTCTCCTCTTTTTATTGTCGCCGGCGAAATTGTAAGAACAAGCCGAATGTTTGCAATGAGCGTAAGTCCTCTTACAAAAGCGCTTCTTGCAAAAATCGATCCAACTCTCGAAAAAAAATTGATGTCAGTCCGTGGAGCAAAAGGAAAATCGCTCACTGGAAACCTTGAATACACAGGTTCAACATTCAGAGAGCAAAAAGGAAAACCTGGACGCGATGACAGCTACTTTGGCGGAAAACTGGACAAAAACGAAAAGAAAAAACGCGACGAAAATTCAATCGGAATCGGAGGAGAAATTTTTGCACTTGAAAAAGTTAAAGGCAAAAAACAGGCAGTTCTTCCTTACGAAAAATTCAAGGAAGCCCTTCTTTCAGAAAATGACAAAAATAAACTTGCGGCGCTTGCAAATCTCCGCGGAAAACTCGTTCTAAAAGGCGGTTTTGCTCTTACAGGCGAAAAATTTGAATTGATTGCAAAACTTGTCAAAAATTTGAATTTAACTCCGGTAGATGCAAAATCCTGGCCGAAAAATTTCAACATCACTTTAAATGACGAAAAAGACGGCGAGCTTTTGATTCAAAATTTAAAATACGTTCTGAACCTTACAATGGCAAAATCGCGGACAAAAGAATTCGGCTTTGTAACCCTATTTAGCGACAGCCGCGGAACATACTGGTTTAAGGTAAGCCGCGGATTCGTCACCGCTCTGAACGAAAGCCTTGCCGCCTTGGAAAACCTTGTCGACGATGCAGGACAGATTTTAAATGCAGTTCAAAAAGAAAAGGTGAACATGCTCTACAGAATGCTGAACAGTCTGTACGAGTAACGCTTTTTAGCAAAAAATTCTGCTCTTATTTTGCATTTGCGTTTGGATTGCTCTTTTTTTCAAGTTTTTCTTTTTGTTCTTCGGAAATTTTTTCGGCTTCTTTTACAGTGCTGTCCGAAGAACCTAAGATTTTTTTTGCTTTTTCGGCATTTGCGTTTTTCTTGAGCGGATTTTTTGCCGCGTCGAGAATAATCTGCCTTACAACAGGCAAAACGTCTGGATAACGGCCTTTTGAATAAATATCAAGTCCAGTTCCCTGAGTTGCAGTGTCCTTTGAATCAAGATAATCCTTGCATATAGAAGAAAATTCATTTCGCTTATATTTTGCGAATTCTTTTCCGAGGGCATATCGGAGAGGTTTTCTTCTGTCGTCTTTTAGAGTTTCGCGGGCAAGAGCAATAATCTCGTCTGTGCCGGCATTGTTGTATTCAAGAAGAGCAGTAGCAACGCGGCTTTTTGGAGTATCTGCAACTTTTTTGTCCGTAATGAGCTTTACAAGATACTCATTCCCTTCTTTTGTGTTCAGGCAGGCGATTGCAGGATAGCACTTTTTTTTGACAGAATCTTCCTTGTCTTTTTCAAGCCGGTAAACAAGATAAGGAACGGCTTCTTTGTAACCATTTTTTTTGCAGGCTTCGATAGCTTCGAGCCGAACCGTAACATGAGAGTCGCGGATTGCTTCGATTACAGTTTTTTTTGCCTCGTCATTTTCCTTAAAATTGGAAAGTCCCTTTACAACTGAACATCGCAGTTTTGGGTCTGTATCTTCATAAAGCTTTACAAGAACTTTGACAGCCTCTTTTTTTTCCATTGAGCCTATTGCTTCTGCCGAATACATCCTTATAAAAGTATTTTCGTCTTCGTCCTGAGCCATTTCTACAAGCTTATCGTAAGTTTCTACGGCTTTGATTTTTCCAAGAACTTTTACAAGCTGCTGGCGCTGGGCAAGCGATAAATCTTCGCGTTCCAAATATTCTGACAAAAAAACAGCCTCTTTTGAGCCGCCGATTTCGCCAAGAGTCGTAAGTGCGTTCGTAAAATAGTTTTCATCTTCGCTTTCTACGAGTTTAAGAACAACAGGAAGCGCTTCTTTTGTTTTTACCACCTGAATATATTTAAAAACCGCATCTACGGTCGATTTTTTTTGCTCATAAGGGTCGTCAAGAATTTCGAGCGCAAAGTTTTCTAGGCAAGGGTCTTTGAGTTTTGTAAAATATTCGAGAATTTTTTCGCGGACAGCAATGGTTTTTGTAACGTAAAATAAATCGTAAACTTCATCGACAAAGCGGACATCTTCGTTTTTAACAAAATCGTTTAGAAGTTCGATAATATCATCTTCCATTCCAAATTTTAAAGTGTCGGCGTTTTCTTTTCTTGTATCAGGAAATTCCTCGTCAAGTTCCGCAATTTTTTCCGCATCCTGTTTTTGAGGCCGTTTTTTTGGAATTTTTACGGAAAGCTCTCCATCTTCCGCTTCATCATCAACGTCAGATTTTTCGCTTTGGGAAGAATTTTCACTTTCCGGCAAAGACTGCGCGCTTTCTTGATTTTCAGAATTTTCGTTTTCTGCTAAAACTTCGCCGTTTTCTTGATTTTCGGTTTGGGATGAATTTTCAGTTTCCGGCAAAGTTTGTACGTTCTCTTGAGTTTCGTTTTCGGAAGAATTTTCATTCTCTGTCTGAGTTTCTGATTTTGCCGGCATTTCAGCTTCTGGCGGATTCTGCGGCTGAACTGTTTTTTCAGAACCAGAAACAACTTCCGCCGTTTGTCCAAAAACCTGCAATTTTAGAAAACAAAATACCGTCAAAACCAAAATATTTTTTTTCATAAAAACTTCCGCAAAATTTATTTTATATTTCCAGCGTGATACCGTTTTAAAAAGTTTGTTCTGTATTCTTCAAAACGGTTTTCTTCGATTGCAAGGCGAATTTCTTTCATCATATTATGCAAAAAATACAAGTTGTGATAACTTGCAAGCATGCTGCTTAAAATTTCTTGTTCCTTAAAAAGATGACGAAGATAACTTCTTGAGTAATTGCGGCAGACTTTACAATTGCATTCGCTGTCAACAGGGCCAAAATCGTGAATAAAACGCTCCTGCTTAATCGAAAGTTTTCCGTCATGAGTAAAATATGAACCGTTGCGCGCATTTCGCGTAGGCAAAACGCAGTCGAACATATCAATTCCGCTGTGAACGGCGTCCAAAATGTAGTCCGGAGTTCCGATTCCCATAACGTATTTTGCCTTTTCCTTTGGAAGATGGTTGACCGTAAAATCCAGCATCGAGGCAAAAACTTCCGCAGGCTCGCCTACACTCAAACCGCCGATTGCAATTGCCGGCATTTCCATCGAAGTTACAAATTCTGCAGAACGGATTCTTAAATCTTCAAAAAAGTTTCCCTGAACAATCGGCAGAAGAATTCCTTTATATCCTTCGTCCTGTTTTTTTAACCATTCAGATTTTGCGCGTTTTAACCAGTTTTCTGTAATTTCGAGCGAATGAAGGGCTTCTTTTTTATCAATTCCCCAGCCGGAACAAACATCAAGCTGCATCTGAATATCCGAATTGAACTGAGCCTGAACGTCCACAATTTTTTCTGGAGTAAAAAGATGCCGGCTTCCATCGATATTTGAAGCAAACATTGCCCCTTCTTCCGTTATTTTGCGCAGTTTTGAAAGGCTCCACACCTGAAAACCACCAGAATCTGTAAGAAAATTTTTTTTCCAGCCGGAAAATCCATGCAAACCGCCAGCTTCCTCGATTACATCGCTTCCAGGCCTTAAATAAAGATGATAAGTATTTGCGAGAATAATTTCAAAACCGATTTCGTCCAAATCATCTTTTGTAAGAGCCTTTACAGTCGCATTTGTTCCAACAGGCATAAAGACTGGAGTCTGAACGTCGCCGTGCGGCAGGTGCAAGGTTCCAGTACGTGCTTTTCCATCAGAAGACTCGTGTTTAATGTCAAAAATATTCATCATTATTTTATCCTTAAAAAATCAACTTTTTTTTCTACGTTCTGGCATATTTTAGAAGAACCAGACTTACAACGACAAACAGAAAAACCGGCAGCCAGGCTCCAAGGAACGGAGAAAGAACTCCAAATTTTGCCATAAGCATTGTAACCATCTGAAAAACGTAGTAGATTACCGCCGCAGAAATACAGCTGGCAAGACTTATGAGCATTACATTTTTTCTTGTTTTTCCGCTCAAACCAATCGACAAAAATACTACAATAAAAAGAATGAATGGAAAAGCATATTTTTTATAATAGACGCTCAAAGGCTCGTTATAAGGAAGCCCTACTCTTTTTAAGTGGGCAATGTATTCCCTTGACTCGCGGGTGTCTACGGTTTCGACGGAAGTCGTGTTGTTTCTAAAAGTTTCAGGAATTTCGGTGAGCAGTTCAAGAGTAGCCGAATCAACCTCCGAAGAAACCAAATTTCCGTCAGAAAGAGTGTATTTTGTGGAACCGTTGAGCTTCCAGTGATCATCCATCCAAAGCGCGGAATCTGCACGGACAACGCAGTTTAAAGATTTGTCTTCGTTTCTGATTACAATGTAAAGCGCATAAAGGCGCATTGCCGAGTTGTCATAAAAATCCGCCTTATAAATGACATTTCCCTGACCGGACATGACGACGATTTTGTCGTTATTGAGGCTTTTTTCGCGGTTTAAGACAATTTCCTGAAGCTCAACCTTTTTTGCAAAGGTTGGAACAACGACTTTATCTTCAAAATAAAAAAGTCCAAAACTTAAGATAAATGCAAAAACCAAAAGCGGAGCTGTAAATTTTATGAGCGGAACTCCGGAGGCAAAAACCGCGACAAGTTCATTATTCGCATAAAAATCCGACAAAGTGTAAGAAACTGCAAAAAGAATCGAAAGCGGCGCCGAATACCAAAGCGACTTAGGAAAATACAAAAGCATTATATGAAAAACAGTCTTTGCAGGAACTCCGTTTGAAATAAAATTCCAAAGATTCATAAAAAGATCTACAAGAACCAAAACAAAGGCAAAAAAACAAAGAGAGCCGACAAAAAGAGGCACAAATTTTTTTAAAATA
>SAMEA104315426__coassemble_934_pt1 | contig 11961 bp, 8 predicted proteins | sample SAMEA104315426__metabat2_high_PE_039 | metagenome-assembled genome bin SAMEA104315426 (sample SAMEA104315426) | gut metagenome | biome: Monkey gut; feature: monkey-associated habitat; material: faeces | place: China | collected 2013 | reverse complement strand
TCTTACTAAATGCAGTAAGGCTTTTTTTATTTTAAACGGAAATACAGAAAAAAGACCGTGCAGGATTCGAAGCGCAATGAGCGCGCCGGCAGGCGAAAAGGTGGCAAGGATGCCACCGTCAGCGAATGCAGCCGCCTGCATAAAAAAAAGGCTGTCCTTAAAGTTATAAAACTTAACCAGGGACAGCCCTATGATTTTTAATTATTTATCGCTAGCGTTTGAGCGAAAGAACTGTTTCGAGCAAGGTGTCAGCAGTCTGAATAGTTTTTGCGTTTGACTGGAAACCACGTTGTGTAACAATCATATCCGTAAACTGTTCTGAAAGGTCTACGTTAGACATTTCGAGCGCACCAGCAAGAAGACTTCCTTTTCCGGCGATTCCCGAAATACCAATGTTAGCAAGACCAGAGTTATTGCTTTCTACATAAGTGTTTTCACCTGCTTTTTCAAGTCCGTTCTGGTTTGAAAAAGTTGCCAATGCAAGCTGTCCGATTGTGCGGCTAGAACCGTTTGAATAAACTCCTGTAATAATTCCTGACGAATCAATTTTGAAGTTTTCAAGATACCCCATTGTGTATCCGTCCTGAAAGAAAGCCTTTGTTGATGAAGGAGAAGCACTCTGTGTAATAGTATTTTTCTGGCTGCCAATTGTTCCGAGATTGATATCCATTGTCTGACGGTATGGAGTTCCGTCCTCGTTTTGATTCGCTCCAGGTACAGTGTAACTTGCCTGAAGGATTACTTCTCCCGTAGGATTTGTAAGATTTCCAGCTTCGTCTGTTACTGACTGGAGAGTTCCAGTATTATCAAAATTTACAAGGAAAGTATTGCCAACTCCGTCTGTTGTACCAAGTCCAACGCGAGTCTGAGTAAAGTCGGCATTATTTGCATCAACATTCACTTCTGCACGCCACTGGTTTGCCACTCCAGGAACACGGGTAAGATTGATTGTAAGAAGGTGTGTGTTTCCGAAACTGTCATAAACTTTTTCTTCAATTGACCAGGTTCCCTTTGCAACGTCAGCCGCATTAGCTCCTTCCTGAATTTCTGGCGTATTCTTGTTAAGGTTGCAGGCATATTTTACAGAAGCAGTTGCTTTTGCAGGATCTTTTGAGCCTACAGGAATTACAAGGTCTTCCGGTGTGGCAGATGTCTGAAGCACCATTTCGCCGTTAATCTCGCGGGCCATATATCCCTGTACTTTAAAACCGTTTGCTGGATTTACGAGAGTTCCGTCGCTGTCGAGAGAAAAAGCTCCGGCACGAGTATAGTATGATTTTTCGCCGTTCTTTTCGAGGAAGAAGCCATTTCCCTGGATTGCAAGGTCTGTTGCAATTCCTGTTGACTGAAGATTTCCCTGTGTAAATACGGTGTCGATTGAAGCAACTGTCATTCCAAGACCAACTTCCTTAGGATTTACACCGCCCTTTTCTTCTGTAGGTTTTGCAGCTCCGGCCATCTGCTGGCTTATCATGTCCTGAAAATTAACACGGCCACGTTTAAAACCTGTTGTGTTTACGTTGGAAACGTTGTTACCGATTACATCCATTCTCGTCTGGTGGTTCTGAAGACCAGAAACGCCCGAATAAAGTGATCTCATCATATATCTACCCTCGTTCAATGTACCGTCAAAGGTTGGTACAGTTATTTTTTTTATTGGTGCAACCGCAAAATGGCATTAAATGCCGTAAATTGCTTTTATTTTATCCATGCTATAATACATGCCGTTTACAAGAACCTGCGGCTGGCTTCCTCTTGTTGCAGCCTCAACCTGTCCTTTTACCGCAACATCGCCCGCTTCAACTTCAACTGTCTTTCCGAGCATTGACTGGGCTTCGCTTGAATTGATAAGTCCTGCCATTTTTTCAAAGCCCTGGCTCATATTCGTCATCTGCTCCAAAGAACTGAACTGCGCCATCTGGGCAATGAAGTCTGTGTTTTCAAGAGGATTTGTCGGATCCTGATTTGAAAGCTGAGCAATCAGAATCTTCAAAAAATCATCTTTTCCTAATTCGTTACTGGTTTTACGACCGTTTACAGTCAAAGTTTTGTTAAATGAATCAACTGCATTTTGAGTCTGAAACTTTTCTGTCGCATTCATTGTTGTTGTAAAACTCATTTTTTTCTCCCAGCTTTCTGCAAGCACTTATAAAATTTTTCGGCAAAATTTTTCTTCAGTTTAGTTTTTTGTTAAAATCCGCAGCAATTATGCAACAATATTCACAGCATAACTGTTATTCTCGACATAGCGGGCAACTTTTTCATCTGCAAGTGCTCCTCCGTCCGCTGTATATTCTGAATAAACCCGGTTTGCAAAAAACTGCGACTGTCCGTTTTGAGAATTTTGTTCATGATTTTGCGCAAACTGACCGCCCTGATTTGCAAAATTCAAGTTGAATTCTCCTGTTTCAAAACCACTGCCGGCAAAAGCATTTTTAAGAGCGGCAATGCTGTCTTTTACGGCATTATACGCTTCCTGCGAGTGAACGGTTATCGAAGCCGAAACTGTTTTGTCCGAAAGGTTCAAGGCAATTTTTACGTTTCCGAGTTTTTCCGGATGCATTACAAGATTTATGCTTCCAGTGTTATTGTCGCGCAAAACTATATTTCCTGCCTTTACAAAATCAGGCGCATTTGCCTGAATTGCATTTGAAAGCATATTCTGAAAAGTCGAACCGTTTGCCGCGGCGCTCTGAGTGTCAGAAGCCTTTATGTTCTGGTTTACAGAATTTGAAAAATCCATTGTAAATTGAACAGTATTTTCGTTCTGTTTTTTATAAGCAAGATTAAAATCCTTGCGTTCCTTTGTTTTTTCAACCTGAATTTCAGCGGATTTTGAATCGATTTTTTCTGTCCGTAAATCAGTCACCTGAATTTTTGCAGATTTTTTTGTCTGTTTTAAATTTTCTTCGTTTTCATCAGAAAGTTGTGAATTATTTTTGGAGAATTTTAATTCTTCGTTCAAAACAACCGTTTCGCCCTGAGTTTCTGAAAGATTTTCCGCGTTTTTAAGAAACATTTCAGGATCTTTTAAGGCAAGATTCTGAGCTTTTTCCAAAAGTTCCTCATCGCTTGCTTGTCCCGGAATAAATTCAATAGCACTGTCAATAAGTTCCGCAAAATCCTCGGAAGACATTTCTTCAATTTCGTCTGTTTCTGAAATATTTTTTACAACAGGAGTTTTTAGCCATTTTAACTGCTCCTGAGAAATTTGAGTTTTTCCAGTTTTTTCAGATTCAAGAAAATCTTCAAGCGAAAGATTTTTTAGCTCGTCAGTTAAATCTATTTTTTCGGCAGGAATTTCTTCCGTCTGGCCGTTTTTTAGCAAAGCCAGAACTGCATTTTCTGCATTTTTGTTTTCTGACGGAGATTTTTCAGATTTTTCGAGTTTTTCGTCTTTTTCAGAATCAGAATCCGCCCTCAAACCTAAGTTTTTTTCTTTTGAAGTTTCTTCGATTTTGCTCTGCTGAGAATGAACCATTTCTAAAAACGATTCGCCTTCTCCAGAAAATTTTTGGGCAGAAATTTGCTTTGTCTGAATTTGAGGCACAAAAGAATCAAGTTGAACGCCCTGCATAATCAGAACCTCCGGTCGTAAATCAAACACCTAAAAAAGTTCCGATTTTTGCATTTTTAGCTAAAAAGGCAGGCTCAGTCGAGTTTTTCCGGCTTGCTCGCCATTTTTCGCTGAATTACCGCAGCTCTTTCCGAAGGCATATTCATAAGCCATACAGAAGTCATAGAGGCGGTGTTTGAAGCCAAAGCCTGGGCATCGGTTTTTCGGAAAATGTCGATTATATCCTGATCGTCCATTCCGAGAAGCTGCTCAACTGCCGTTTTTGGCGGCATATTCTGCAAATAGGTCGAAATTTGTTCGATGTTTGTACTTCTATCATCGTACTTTTTGACCTCATTGTTGAATGTTTTTTCTCTTTCTTCCTGAGATTTTTGCCTGTCTTCCAGTTCGCGCGCAATCGCCTCATTCGCATTTTCTGAGCGCGCAATGTCCGATTCCCTCTTGTCGAGTTCCTGACTGCGGATTTCGAGGGCTTCGAGCCGTTTTGCAAGCCTGTCGTCTTCCAGATTTGCCTGCAATGGCTTTGATGAAGTTGCAGAAACAGAAGTTTGGGGCTGAAGTCCAAAAAGCTTGTAAACCGGAGCAAAAATCGACTTTGCCTTGATTATTCCAAGATAATCAAACCACAAAAGTCCGCCAAGAATAATTGCCAAAATTAAAAAAAGCAATGCTATTGACTTTCCGACTCCACGACTTCTTGCCATTTTTCCCGCCCAAAATCACTTATTTTTGATTTTTTTATTCTTTTTAAAATATAAAAATGCTGCTTCCTAGACAACAAATCCAATGTTTTAAGTTTAACTTATTTTTTATTACCACGCAATATTTGAAAAAAACGCATAAAAACCGGCTTTCCATTTTGAATTTTTATCTGTTCTCAATAAATAATTTAAATAAGCGCCGAGAGTAAAATTACTTGAAGATGAAGCAAAATAACTCGTATTTGGAGCAAAAGTAATTTCTCCGAAAAAACCCAGACTGTCCGAAAAATCTTCGTATTTTAGGTTTTCTGCAATTTTAAAGGTGCGTTTTACAGCAAAAAACTCTTCCGGTTCATATTTTACATTTGCGGAATATGACATTTTTAAGGCAAAATGCTGGACATAAACCGAAACCGCAGGAATTCCTTTTTGAATTTCATGCGAAAAAAGCTCAATGCTGGCGTCTCCAGAAGCAAAATATTTTTTAGAAGGAAAAATTGAAGCCTTCAGCTTAACAGGAAGAAAAAACGGAACAAAAATTTGAGTTTCCGCCCCGCAATTCAAATATTTTTCATTTTCATCGTAAATTTTTCCAAAAGAATCAAAATCATACGAAATTGCAGTTTTTTCAAAATCGACAAAGGGCTTAAAATAAAATCCAGTTTTTTGAGAATGCTTAGCTCCAAAACTTCGGACAGTCGAAAAATTCAGGAATATTTTTCCGTCAATTGAATTTCCAGTGCGGCGATATTCATCTGTTTCTATTTTTCCGTCAACCAAAATTTTTCCTTTGGAAGCTGCTTTTTCAGTTCCAGAAACCCAGGTAAAACTAAGCCCAGACGAAAAATTTGAATAAAATCCCTGCCAAAAAACCTTTGTGACAGCAGAATTTAAATACGAATTCTTAAACCCAAAAGAATCGAAACAAACATCTCCGCAAAAAGCATAATTAAAACAGTCGTTTCCCCCGGAAATTGAACCTTCAAGGGCAAAATGCTGCAAAAGCAAATCAAAACCTGCCGATAAAACCGTAATTTTATCTGTCCACGGAGTCGAAGTTATAAAAGTTGCGCCCCAAATAAAGTCATCGTCAATTTCAAAATCGTGATTATAAGTTTTTGCCGTTCCAACAGGAAGAAAAGCGCCGTTAAAAAAATATTTTGCAGGACTGTATTTTGTTTTTTTGAATTTTTTTTCTGCCACAAAATTTTCACGGCTATTTTCACGGCTTTCCAGTTCAAAAACTTCTGTTTTTTCAGAAAAATCCGACTTTTCAAAAAAAATGTTTTGCTCAGGAAGTATTTTACTCTCAAGTGGAACAAATTCCTGCCAGTCATTCTCGTCAATTTTTACAAGACGCAGCGGATTTGAATCGTATTCTTCGTTTATGACAAAAAAACCGTCTTTGCAGGGCACGGCCTCGATAAAAAACGCAACGCTGTCTTTTGAAAGCAACTCAATTTTTGCATTCAATGTATTTTTATCAATAAAAATTTTTCCAAGCCGTGCAAGGCTCTGGCTTTCCATTTTTGCCCAGACAAAGACAAAACTCAAGACACCGTTTTCTTCTTTTTCAAAATGAACGTTGTGAATAATTCTGTCTCCGAACGTCCATTCCGCCTTTCTGCCTTTTGAATCCTCGTACAAAAGACTCCAGGAAAGACCGTTTTTTACAGGAATCAGACCGTGCGTTTTTTCAAAATTTTCGCGGTTGTGTTCAATTTTCCGCTTTTTTTTGGATTTTAAATCGTATTCAAAGTCTTCTATTTTTATATTTGAACGGCCGGCAAGCCTGTTTACAAAAATTTTCGTTCCGTCATCTGAAAAACGCAATTTTTGAACATTTTTTGCAGTAAAAAGCTTTTTTGAATCAAGATAAACCGTGTTTGAAAAAAAATCGAACCAGACAGTTTTCCATTCGCAAGTCTGCCCGTCAAAAAAAGAATCCAGCGTTTTTACAAGAGATTTTTTTTTGCTATTAAAAAAAACTGAATTTTCCGCGGAGATAAATTCATTGTATTCGTCAAAGCCGATTTCTGGAACCCAAAGTTTTTCGTAAAAATCGTTCCAGGCTTCGTCAAGTTTTATTCCAAAAGTTTTATAAAAAATGCCGGCGCAAAAAGAAAAATCGGTTTTGCTTCCAACGTTTTTCCAAAACTGCGCATATTTTTCTTTGCCGTATTTTTGAATCAAATATCCGGCAAAATGAGAGCCAAAAATATACGCATCGTTTCCGTACGGAAAAATATCCCTTGCTCCGCTAACATCGCGCCACGAAGGAAATTTTTTTTTGCCCGAGAGAGATTTTAGTTTTGCCGCAGTAATCTTTTGAGTAAAGAACGGATCGTTCAGCCTTCCGCCTTTTTTCTGGCTTTCAAAAGCAACTGCCGCTCCTTCAAACCAAAAAGAAGTAAGTGAAATTCCTGCCGGAGTAAAAAAATCCGCAAAAAACGACATTCCACGCCAAAACGGAGATTTGGAATTAAGCGAAACTGCATGAACCAATTCATGATAAAACATTGCCTCCACGCTTTTTTCGTTCATATCAAGTTCGTAATTCATTTCTGTGTCGTAAAGAACAATATGGTTGTACGGCGCCATCGAAAAATATGCATTTACCGATTCAACCTGATCCGTTATTGAAACAGGAAACCTCTGGTAAGGCTCGTAACCAAAATCCGAAACGATTTCTTCATAATATGAATCGCAGACAGCGGCAATTTTTTGAGCAGTCTGAATACAACTGTCAGGAAAAATAATATCAAAATACCGCGTCTGGATTTCATTCAAACTGCCTTTTGTTCCGCTCATGCTTCCGCCCCGGGCAAAGACAGAAAAACAGAAACCAAAAACGCAGATTAAGGCAAAAAAAAGTCTTTTCATTTTTCGATTTTGCAGAAAAGCCTTAAATTAAAGCGGCAACCGCAGTTCCTAAAGTAATATCGTTTTCAACGCAAACTGTTTTGTAAGAAATTCCGCATTTTTTGTATGCATAATCAAAAAGATATTTTTCAGTCCGCTCCTTAAGCCTGTGAGTTTTGTAAAAAGTTGTTCCGTTGCAGACGATACAAACTTCTTTTGCAGGAGAATTTCCTTCGCTTTTACCTTTTTCTGTTGCAATAAGGTTTGCCGCTAAAATCGAAGCCGCATAATGCGCGCATCTGTCCACGGCGGAATCCAAAAGTTTAAAGGCAATTTTTCTGTCCTTTTCGGTAAAGCAGCATTTTTCGACAGGATTTTCGTTTTTGTCCTGTAAATTTTTATCAAAGCCGTTCAAAAAATTATCCGCGTCAATTGTAGAAAGCAAAGCCAGATTTTTTAAATTTTCAGCCGCTTTCTTAGAAAAAAGATTTTCGTTTGCCGCAAATTTCAAAAAAGAAAGACAGGTGTTTCCCAAATATGCGCCGCTGCAACATTTTTCCAAAGGAAACTGAACAGGAATCGCAGTTCTTTTGTCTGCATCAACGTCAAAATCGCTGAGTTTAAAACTGTTGCACTTTCCGCTTTCGCAGACAATAATCTGATTCTGCCCTTTTTCGTCCCAGATATTTCCTTCAGGAGCAACAAAGGCCGCGTTCATTCCGGTTCCAAGAATAAAGCCGATGTAAGAACCAGCATCCTTTTCCTTTACCTTTCCGGCAAGAAGAGCGCCGACAGTGTCGTTTATTACAGAAATTTTGCTGACTTTCCAGCCGCGTTTTTCAAGTTCATCTTTAAGGCATTTTCCGACAGGACAGCCAAGAACGCTCCTCGCCTTAAACTCTTTGCTAAAGGCATTTGGAATTGCGTCGTGCTCCGGAGTCATATCAAGCGAATACGAAAAACAAAAACCGATTTTCTCAGCCTTGCCTTTCAAATATTCAATTCTGTCAGCAATCGCGCTAAAAAATTCATCCTTAGAATATTCTTTTTCGGTCGCAGGCATAAAAGTTTTCTTAAAGTCCGAAATTTCCGCATTTCCAGAACCGTCAAAACTGACAAGACAACTTCTAAAATTCGTTCCGCCGGCATCAATTACAATAACCTTCTCATTTTCGGGATTTTTCGAAGGCGGAAGCATCCATGTCCGGCTCATATCCATTCCGCGGTTTTCGGATTTAGGACGCCTCATATCAGTCAAAATCTCATCAACAATCATCTTCGACACAAAATTATGTCTTTTAAAAAAAAGTTTTAATTTAAAATCAGTGAACATAATCCAATTATAAACCCAAAACAATTTTTTACAAAATGGATTTAAAATAACCATTATTTATTTCAAGGCAAAAAATAAAAAAATAAGGAGCGCATGCCACCCTCTTATCCGGCTAACCGCCCTTTCGCTACCGCTCCATTGCTTCGCAACTTCGGGGCTAATATCCGGGCTAAGTTTTTTTGAAAATAAAATTCAACTTTCCGTCTTATAAAAAACTTTAAGCAATACCCAAAAATCAAAAAAAATACTAAACTTCATATTCCTATGGCTACAGATTTATCAGACCTCAAAAACGAATTAAACCCGGAACAATACGAAGCCGTAATGACTATAAACGGTCCAATTTTGATTATTGCCGGAGCAGGTTCAGGAAAAACCCGCGTAATCACATTTAGAATTGCCCACATGCTCGATTCCGGAGTCCCTCAAAGCCAGATTCTTGCGCTCACCTTTACAAACAAGGCCGCAAAAGAAATGGTTGAACGTATCAAGGAACTTACAGGAAAAAAACTTCCGTTTCTTACGATTTCGACATTTCACGCATTCGGAGTAAAAGTTTTAAGGCAGGACATTGCAAAACTCGGCTGGCGCGAAAATTTTTCAATTTACGACGAAACAGACCGCAATGCGCTCATAAAAGAAACCGGCCGGGAACTGCGATATTCGCCCGAAGCTCTCGACATTTACAAAATCGGAATTTTGATTTCTGACATAAAAACCGGACGCAAACAGTGGAACGCGGAAAACGAAATGTACCGCGAACTCTACGAAGGCTACCAGGAAGGCCTAAAACTTTACAATGCCGTTGATTTTGACGACTTGATTGTCCTTCCAATCCGCCTTTTTAAGGAATTTCCAGAAATTCTTGCAAGCTACAAACAGCGCTACAAATACATAATGGTAGATGAATTCCAGGACACGAGCCACCAGCAGTACGAAATGATGCATCTTCTTGCAGACCAGAACGTTGCTGTCGTTGGAGATGACGACCAGAGCATTTATTCATGGCGCGGAGCAGACTACCAAAACATAGTCAATTTTGAAAAAGACTTTCCTGCTGTAAAAGAAATCCGCCTCGAGCAAAATTACCGCTCGACAGGAACAATTCTTGCAGCGGCAAACGGAGTAATCAAGCACAACACAAACAGAAAGGACAAGCAGCTCTGGTCTGGAAAAGGAGAAGGAAAACCGATTGAAGTTTATAGTCCGGACAACGAAACAGCCGAAGCCGACTTTGTCGCAGAAACAATTCAGGCGATTTCTGTCGAAGAAAAGCGCAAATATGACGATTTTTGCGTCTTATTAAGGGCAAACACTCAGTCGCGTGCAATCGAAGAAGCCTTTTTACAGGAAAACATTCCTTATACGATGAGCGGCGGAACTTCATTTTTTCAACGAAAAGAAATAAAAGACATAATCTCGTATCTCCGCGTAATTTCCAACCACGACGATGATGTAAATCTTTTAAGGATTATAAATGCGCCAAGACGGGGAATCGGACGGGCGACAATTGAAAAATTAAATCAAATTGCAAAAAATTTGAGCTGCTCGCTTTACGAAGCCATAAAATCACTTCTGGAAGTTCCGGAAGACGAAGCAGACCTTTTTATGCAAACTTCTCCGTCAAAATACGGAATAGACGATGGTCTTGATTTTTCTGAGGGAACTAAAGATTCTCTCAAGGATTTTATAGATATTATAGACTCAAACAAAAGCATGCTAGGCGGACACGGACTTTCAAAAAAAGTGCGCAAAATGGTCGAAGAGATCCACTATTTTGACTATCTTATTTCAGAAAATCCAAAATCAGAAAAAGCAGCCAGATTCAAGTTTCTAAATATCGAATCCTTAATCAATTCAATCGAAATGTGGGAAAACAACCCAGAAACTCAAGATCCGACTCTTTACAATTATTTAAACAGAATCACACTTTTGTCGCGCGACGACATGGACGACGAAGAGGATCACGGAAAAGTCAACCTTATGACGATTCACGCTTCAAAAGGACTTGAATTTCCGGTCGTTTTTATAATCGGTTGCGAAGAGGGGCTTATTCCCCACGGACGCGCAGTTGACGAAGGCGGAAATGCGGCCGTCGAAGAAGAAAGAAGGCTTTTTTATGTTGCAATTACGCGTGCGAGAGACAAACTTTACATTTCATCATGCTTAAAGCGAAGGCACATGCAGTCTGTCGTTGAATGTACACCTAGCCGTTTTCTTGAAGAAATTCCTTCAAGCCTTGTAAAATACTATGAACCTCCAGCGCCAGTTGATGATAAAACCGCCGATGAGTTTTTCGCTCAAATGAAAAAAAGGTTTTCTGCACCGATTGTACCAGGCTTTAACAATCTGCAACGTTAAAAAACGGTAAAATATCGTAATTTTACAAAATAAAGACAGGAAAAATTGTTAAAGGAAGATTAGAATATAAATATCTCAATTAAGGAGGAGATATAAAAATGAAATTAGTTACAAAAGTAACAACAGCTATCGCAGCACTTGCAGCAGTTGCAATGCTCGCATCTTGTGGATCTACATCTGGAGCTTCTTCAGAGGCTTCAGCTCCAGCAGCTGCACCAGCAGCTTCAGGAAGTGCTTCTGTATGGGAATGGAAATCAATTCCTCTTTCAGATATTGGTACAAACGATACAGTAATCGATGATCGTTTCATTCTTGATCCAGCTTCTAACCCATGTGACGCAGAATTTGCCGCAGTTGCAGGAAAAGCAAAATTCAAGACTGAAGACCTCGGAACAGCTATCTACCTTCAGAACAAAGGTGCATCAAACAAAGACAACATCAAAGATGTATTCCAGGCTGCATTCGAAGTAGTTGTAAAAGCTCCTGCAAAAGTTACATTGACAATCTCTGGAAACGGCGATGCTACTCCAGCTCGTGTATTTGGTGTATTTGATCCAAGCGGTGCTATGATTGCTTCTGTAGACAATCTCGGTCAGGATGCAAAATCAGAACTCGTATTCGATGCAGCAACAGCTGGTGCTTACACAATCAAAGCTTCTGGTACACGTATTTACGGTGTAAAAGTTGAAGCTAAATAAGTTTAGTATGTAAACTAACCGAAAGACCGGGTTTATTTAAACCTGGTCTTTTTTTTTGCATAAAAAATAGAGGGCGCTGTAAAAAAACGTTTTACATCAACCTTATTTTAAAATTTTTTGGAGAAAAAAAATGGAATTGATTTATGGAATCAAGGACAAGCCAAGCTTAGGAAAAGTAATTCTTTTTGCACTTCAGCAGCTGCTTGCAATAATGGCGGCGACAATCGCAGTTCCTGCAATCGTTGGAAACGGACTCAGTGCCTCCGCAGCCCTTTTTGGCGCCGGAGTCGGAACTTTTGTTTACCTTTTGTTTACAAAAAGTTCAAGTCCTGTATTTTTAGGAAGTTCGTTTGCCTTTATCGGCTCAATGTTCAGCGCTTTTGGCGGAGCTGCTTCTGTTACAGTCGGTTATTGGGGACTTATCATCGG
>SAMEA104315426__coassemble_801_pt1 | contig 13674 bp, 11 predicted proteins | sample SAMEA104315426__metabat2_high_PE_039 | metagenome-assembled genome bin SAMEA104315426 (sample SAMEA104315426) | gut metagenome | biome: Monkey gut; feature: monkey-associated habitat; material: faeces | place: China | collected 2013 | reverse complement strand
GCAAATTCTCAATATGTTCAGTTGCTTCGTCAAAATTTTTACAAAAAATATCGCTGCTTTTCTTTGCAGAACAAATATCCGAATTAGAATGTGTACAAGAGTCATAAATCCCGATTGTATAAAAGCCGGCTTTTTTAGCAGATTTTATTGCATCGGGAGCGTCTTCAAAAACCAGGACATTTTCCGCTTTTGAATTAAAATTTTTTGCGGCGACAGAATAGATCCCAGGATTTGACTTTGACATCTTTAATTCTGAACAGGTTAAAATTTCCTTAAAAAAGCCGTCCAGCTTGTGCTTTTTAAGGCAGTCTTCAAACATCTGCCTGTCAGAACCGGTTAAAATTACGCACGGAATTTTATTTTTGGAAAGCAATTCTAAAAGTTTTCGAACGCCAGGCTTCGGCTGTATTTTTTCCGTGTAAGTTTTTTTTACAACGCTGGCTGTGCCTTCAATAATTTCTTTTACACTCAAATTTAATTTATATTCTTTTTGAATAAAAAAAGCGCCTTCCTCAACATTCATCTGAAGCAAAACCGCGCCAAGATTCTTTCTAGCTTTTATTCCCAGCGAATTTAAAAATAATTCGCCTGCATTAAGCCACATTTCCATAGAATCCAGAATCGTTCCGTCCAAATCAAAAATTGCACCATTTATCTGCATATCCAAGTTATACAAAACTATATTCCGAACGTCCAGCGCAAAAAAAAAAGCAGTTTCCGCGAAAAACTCACAAGAAACTGCCTTAGATTTTATCAATACGATAAACGCCCTTATTTGTTAACTCTGTCTTTAAGAGCTTTTCCTGCCTTGAATTTTGGACATTTTGAAGCTGCAATTTTAATTGTTTCGCCTGTTTTTGGATTGCGGCCTTCTCTTGCAGCTCTTTCACCAACATCGAAAGTTCCAAAACCGATAAGCTGTACGCTGTCACCTTTTTCCAATGATTTTGCTACATTTTCTGTAAAAGCTTTAACAACTGCGTCTACATCTTTTTTTGTAAGTTTTGTGTCTGCTGCAATAGCATCAATAAGTTCTGCTTTATTCATTACTTTCCTCCAATTTTGAATAAGAATTTAAGTATATATGTAAATTCTAATGTCGTACAGACTTTTGCTATATATTGTAAACAAAACTTAAAAAACGTGCATCGTGCATCTTGCTTAATTTTCCAAAAAGTTTTATTTTTTTGTGTACTAGTTACAAGGTGGCAAAAAATGGCACTTACATTAAATACTCTCCTTAATTTTTCGGAAACTCCTTTTAAACTAAAGCTCGTCGCCGGGCGCGAAGGTCTTAAGCAGACGGTCAGCTGGATTTATTACACGGAAGACCCTTCTTTTAGCGAATTTATCCGTGGCGGAGAACTTGCAATCACAACTGGACTTTTGCTCAAACGAAAATCCGAAAACGAGGGAATAAATGAGTCTGAAAACCTGTGTTCATTTTTAAAGGATTTTATCGAAAAATTTTCTAGCCATAATGCTTCCGGTTTAATTGTCAACACTGGAAAATATATCTTTGAAATTCCTCAGGAGATAAAAACTTACTGCGACCAAATCAACTTTCCGCTTTTTACAATGCCCTGGGAAATTCATACGGTAGATTTAATGCAGGAAATCGGAAATATGATTTCTGCCGACAACCAAAACAGCCACAATGTTGAGAAATTTTTCTATCGTGCAATTTTTGAAACGCAGAAATTTGACCCAAAGCAAATCGAAAATACGGTTTTTCATGACACAAAAAGTTTTTCAGTTGCGCTCCTGGAATTAAAAGAAAATTTTTTTAACAACGATATTGAGCAGGCAAAGCGATACGTTCAATTTTCGCTAAATCCAAAAATCAATTTTTCACAAAACGACTACTGTTGTTTTATTCACAACAGAAAAGTTATCTACATTATAAAAAACGACAATTCCTTTTTTGCGGAAGAACTTTTCCGCATAACGCGAAATGATAAATTCTTTTGCAATTCCAAACTTTCGCTTTCCGAATACTGCTCTTCTGCCAGAGAACTTGAGGATGCTTTTGTCCACGCAGAAATTACAATGAATCTTTCAAAAAATGCAGAAAAACTTGAAAAGTACAACAATCTCGGAATTTATAAAATTCTGCTTGAAGTAAAAAACAAAAAAGTTCTCGAGCAGCTTTATAAAGCCGTCCTCGGAAACCTGGACCAGCTCGAAACGGCAAAGCGCGAAGACTACTTAAAAACTCTCAAACTTTACTTAAAACTCGGCGGAAACATTCACAGCGTTTCTGAACAAAACAATACTCACAGAAACACAGTTTTGTACCGGCTCCAGCGGCTGCAAGAAATTCTAAATGTCGACCTTTCTGACGGCGACACCCGCTGTCTTTTACAAATTGCAATTTACATTAAAGAGCTTTTAAAAAAGTAAAAAAAACGGCGCTACCCTCTTTATTAACATTCGCAAAAAAAAAATTTATAATGCCGTTATGAAAATACATATTTTAGAAATGCCTCTCGATTTTGGCGCAAGCCGCCATGGTTCGGACATGGGTCCGTCTGCAATCCGGCTTGCAGGAATTAAACAGCGGCTGGAAGATCTCGGCCACTCTACTTTTGAACACACAGATATTTTTCATGCAAAACCGCAGGAATATCAAAATATCGGAAATCCTAAAGCAAAATATTTAAAACCAATCGTAAATGCCTGCACAAAACTTGCAGGACTTGTCGAAGAAATTTCCGGCAAAAACGAATTTCCTCTCGTTCTTGGAGGCGACCACTCAATTGCGCTCGGTTCAATCGCAGGAATCAGCGCAACAGCAAAAAAACAAAATAAATCTTTCGGCGTACTTTATGTCGACGCGCACGGAGATTTTAACGATACAAACACAACGCCAAGCGGAAATATTCACGGAGAGTGTCTTGCCGCTTCGGCAGGAATCGGACTTTCTGAACTTACAAACCTCTATTTTGAAGGACAGAAAGTCGATCCAAAAAACATCTGCTTTGTCGGTTGCCGCGACCTTGATTCTGGCGAAAAAACTTTAATGAAAAAAGCCGGAGTTACGGTTTTTACAATGAGCGACATTGACAGGCACGGATTTCCGGCAATTGTCCAGAAAGTAAAAGAATTCTTTCAAAGAATCGACATAATCCACGTAAGTTTTGACATGGACGTTCTCGACCCTATGTTTGCGCCAGGAACGGGAATTCCGCTTCCAGGAGGTCTTACAAACCGCGAGGCTCTTCTGCTAATGGAAGAAATGGCAGGCACAGAAAAAGTAAAATCCGCCGAAATTGTCGAAGTAAACCCGATTCTCGACGTCCGAAACCAAACCGCAATTCTGGCAGTAAGCCTGGCTTCAAGGCTTTTGGGCGAAACCCTCTATTAAAATTTAAAATTCCGGACCGCATCCACCGTCTTATCCGGCTGCTCCGGATTCGCTAACGCTCATCGTCCTCGGCAGAACAAAGTTCTGCCTGCGGTCGACTGCGTCCTGTGCATCCGGGGTAAGTTTTCCAGTCAAAAAACAATGTAACAGTTTTGTTATCCAAAACTATAAAATCCGCTTGTAACAGTTATGTTATCGGTTCAAATTTAATGTAACACTTAAGTTATCTAAAAGACCTGTTTAACGCCTTGTGTCTTTTTTTTATTTTATATGTAACAATCTTGTTATCCACCAATGTAACAGTCTGGTTATATTCATCCACAATCACCTGTGGAAATCTCCTTTTTTATGTAACAGTTACGTTATCATTGTGGATAACTGCTTTTTTATTTACATTATAGAAGAAACTTTCAATTCAATTTTTCTATGTAACAGTCACGTTATCCGAATGTCACAGTTTAGTTATTTCTACTATTATATCTAATAATAATCTAATAATATATTTAAACTAATAATAGAAAGCCAAATTCTGTGGATTTCTTAAAAAAAGATAACAACTTTGTTACATAAAATTTTATAACCAAACTGTTACAATCCTCCCAAATCTGAAGAAATAAGGGCATATCTTACATCGTCGGCAAGAACAGGTGTAGGACTTTTAAACAAAGTAATTCCTGCTCCAGTTTTATCAATATCAACCTTTAATTCCGGATAATATTCTTTTTTTATTTCCTTTATCTGATCGATTATTCTGGAATAATTTACATTCGCAATTTTTGGATCAGAATCTTCTGCAACAGGCATAAACTGCTCGACAAGCTTATCTCTTGGAATAAAAACAGGTTTTTCTGCCATAAGTCCATTATTTCTGTAAACAAGCCATGCATAAATGTCTTTTCCGACCGGACTTGTAATATCTTTGTAAACAGTGTAGTTAATCGGAACCGCATGAGTCTGACAAAAAGCCGCAAAATTTGCAGAAAGAATAATCTTAAATTTTCCAACCCGCTGGCTTTTTGAGGACGGATCTATAATCTCCTGAAATTGCACCCCATCTGTAAAAAGAATTGTTCCTGTTGTCGTTGTCTTTACTTCGACCGGACCTTTTGGAACTTTTTCTCCTGGCTCATATAATTCCTTAAATAAATTCGCCTGAAGCTGAATCTCTTCTTTTTTTTCAAACGAAAATGTCGCTCTTGTAAAACACGAAAGCTGTTCAAGAATGTCTTTTCCTCTTTGCCGTGGAAGCTGCATTTCGTTTAACAGCTGAGATAAAGAATCAAATTCAACGATAACAGGCACATTTTTTTCTTTTGAAAGAACTGCGTGCGTTGTAAAAACAGAAAGAATCAGCCGTCCATATTTTCCAAACGGAACATTTGTCGGAGAGTTCAATATCAAAGAAATTCCGTTGCTTGCTTTCCGTATAAATTCTGTTTTATTTATATTTTTAAAAGGCAAAGAAGCTGTCGTAAAAAAACTCGGAATATAACTTAAGACATTCTTTGTTTTTTGAGTTTCCAGTTGATTAAGGGATTCAAACAGTTCGTCCGCCGAAGTATCAATCGGAACAAGGCTGTTTTCCCTGTGTATTTTTTTTCCCATTTTGTCTTTTTCCCACCCGTCTTTTTTAGTTAACGGTACTTGAAATTCCGCCTTTTGAGATTACGATTCTTCCGGCGGCAACTTCCTTTGAAAGATATTCAAAAGATGACTCGATGTATTGAGTTATCGAAACTCCGCAGTTTGTGCAGAATTTTTTTATTTCGTCGCGGCGGCCTTCGGAAAGCCTTATGTTCATTACGTCGGCATATTTTCCTTTTTTAGGTTCAGCGGAAGTTTTGGAAACTGATGTTGCGGCAGGTTTTACCGGAGCTTCTTCAGTTTTTTCTGTTTTTGTAAGGTTTGTTTTTATTTGATTTAAAAATTCTTGAGGTATTTTTTTTGTTGCGATTGGCATTTTGCTCCTCCAATAAAAGTTTTGTCTTACACTGTTATTTTATCAAATCTGCAAGTTTTTTTAGAGCGTCGAGAGTTTCTTTTTTTCCTCCGCGCTGCTGAATTGTCTGTCTTTCGATTGTCGCATATTTAAAATCCTGATCAACAGGAACGTAAACGACATTAAAATCTCCAGCGTTTAAACCTTCTGAAATAATATCTGTAAGTTTTATGCTTCTGTTGATTTCGTTGAGGACTATTGTCTCGAATTTTGGATTTTGAACGCGGCGCCGTTTTTTATAACTGTCCAGATTGTCTTTAAAAATCTGAAGTCCGTCCTGAGAATATGCGTCTGCCTTTATAACGACAATAACTTCGTCAGACGCTGTCATAATGTCTTCTTCAAAGGCATCGAATGCTGGAGATGTGTCAAAAATGCAGTATTCAAATCCAAGTTTTTCAACTTCGTCGCAAAGGTCGACAAAGATATAAGGTTCTTTCTGAGCTTCGCTTGAGCGGTATGTTTTTAGAGAGCGGCTTCCTTTTCTGTCGATTGAGTTTGTCGGAATTACAAAAAGATTTTCGACTGTTGTTGCCGATATAACCTGATCAATCGTAACATCGCCGTACAGAGCTTCCGCAAGGTCATGGTCAAAAGATTCCAGCAAGGTTCCTGTAGAGTTTCCCTGAGGGTCTGCGTCGATAAGAAGAACTTTTTTTCCTTGCAATGCAAGTTCCGCTGCCAGCGAAAGACTCATTGTTGTTTTGCCTACCCCACCCTTTTGAATGGCAACTGCTATTTTTTTCATTTTGGCCCACCTCAAAATTTTATGAATTTTTATGTTTTTTAATATCTAATCATATTTTTTAGAAAAAATCAAATAAAAAATCTAATAAATATTAGGTTTCTAAAATAAAAATTTAGAAAGGTTAGATAAAATCTAATACAAAAGATTGGTAAAAATATAATAAAAAATCTAATAAAGGTAATAAAAAAGATTAGAAATATTAGAAAAAATCTAAACAGAAAATTGACGCGCGAGGATTGCCGTAGACGCGCTTATTTTTTGTTTTTGAGTAATTTGTCGGCTGTAAAAAATAAAGCGGTTTTGAGGGCTTTTTTAAATTTTTAAGTTTTCAAAAAGATAAAGGAAAAAAAATTTTTCTTTGGACAGATAACCAAAGTGTTACATTTAAGACAGACAGAAAATTATGTAACAGTCTGGTTATCTATGAGAATATTTTATTTTAAAATATCAAAAAAAGTTAAATGGGACTGTATATGTCCTTTTTGACAGTTTATAATTAAAAAAAATTATTCAGGGAAAATTTATATTGCGGTAGGGATTGGAGCGGCGCGGAGCGTTGCCGGATTTTCTGCGGAAAATCCGGCAATGAAGGCGAGAGCCGGAACTGCGCAAAGCCCGGCGGCAACTTGTTGCCGAACCGCCCATATAAATAGAAAAAAAATGAAATTTATTCACACGGCTGACTGGCATCTTGGAAACAGGATGCACGATATTGACAGGACTTTTGAGGTTAAGGCGTTTTTTGAGTGGCTCAAGGGCGAGATTGTTTTGGAAAATGCCGAAGCGCTGGTTGTGGCCGGCGATATTTTTGATACGGTAAACCCTTCGACCGAAGCAAAAACGATTTTTCACGATTTTTTGTTTTCGCTTTTGGGAACTTGTTGTAAAAATGTTGTGATTGTCGGCGGAAATCACGATTCTGGAATGTTGCTTGATTCTGAAAAGTCGCTTTTGAGCGCGCTCAATATTTTTATTGTTGGTTCCGCGGCAAATTTAAAGATTGAGGACATGGTTTTTGAATTGAAAAATTCAGAAGGGGAGACGAGGGCGGTTTGCGCGGCGGTTCCTTTTTTGAGGGAATCGGAGCTGAGAGAATTTTGCGATGAGAATTCGGAAGATGGAACTTTTTGCGACAAGGCTTATGGAAATTTTTATAAAAAAGTTTATGAGGAAGCGGAAAAAGTTAGGGCTGGAAGAAATATTCCGCTAATTGCGACTGGGCATCTTTATGCGGCCGACCTTGAAGGCAGGTTTGAAAACGTAAAAAAAGAAATTTCTGGCGATGATGGGCGAAAAATGCTTGATGTTGTTGGAAAACTTGGGTCGGTCCATGCCGGAATTTTTCCGAAAGAATTTGATTATGTTGCGCTTGGACATATTCATTATTCGACAATGGTTTGTAAAAATAACAAAATTCGATATTCTGGCTCGCCTTTTGTAATGGGATTTGACGAAGCGAATATTGCAAGGTTTGTCCTGAGCGTGAATGCTGAAAAAAATTCTACAGAAGTAGAAAAAATTGAAATTCCAAAAACCGTGGAATTTAGGCGCTTGAACGGAGATTTTTTGACAATTCGCAAGGAACTCGAAAAATATCTGGACAAAAAAACGGCCATCGAGACTTTTTTGGAACTTTATTATAAAAAAGAAGCCGGAATAAATATTTACGATCAGCTTGAAGAACTTATAAATTCGCTTGAAGAAAAAAATGTCTATGTCGTAAACCTTCGGGTTCAAGAAAGCGAAAATTCGGGTGATTTTTTTAACGAAACTTACGACATGGAAGAAATGGCGGCCTTAAAACCTGAAAAAATTTTTGAAAATTTAATTTTGGCAAAAAGCAGGATTGAAACTGAAGGAAAAACTGCGGACGAAGTTGAAAAAGAAAAAAATGAGATTGTAGGAACTTATCTTCCTTTTTTTATGGAAACTTTTGCTGAAATGGAAAATGAGCCGGAAGAATGATTTTTTTGAATTGACGGCTTTAAAAACGGAGAATTAAGCAGATGAGAATTTTAAAAATAGAAATTGAAAATTTAAATTCGCTCAAAGGTTATTGGAGCATTGATTTTGAACATCCGGATTATAAAAAAAATCACGACCTTTTTGTAATAAGCGGCGAGACTGGTTCCGGAAAAACTACAATTTTGGACGCGATAACGCTCGCTCTTTACGGACGGACTCCAAGGCAAAAAAGCATAAGGTCGGAAAACGAAGTTATGACCCGCCACACCGCAAATTGTATGGCGCGCGTAACATATTTTTGTAAAAACGGAAAATTCGAGTCGAGTTTTGAGCAGGGCAGGGCGCGCGGAAACTGCAATGGAAATTTAACAAAATGTGAATTTTATATAAAAAATCTTGAAACTCAGCAAAAAGAAACTTTTAAGACGGAAAAGTCGATTTCAGAAAGAACTGCGGAAATAATTCACCTTGATTATGACGAATTTTGCCGGTCGGTTATGCTTGCGCAAGGCCAGTTCGACACTTTTATAAACGGAGATTCTCGAAAAAAAGCGGAAATTCTTGCAACATTGAACGGAACTCAAAAATACAGAATTTTTGCACAGAAAATTTGGGCGAAGGCAAATGAAGAAATTAAAAAATTTAAGGAATTAAAGGAAAAAACAGAGGAAATTCGGGTTTTGACAGAAGATGAGGTAAACGCGCTTAAAGAAAGCCAGAAAAATTTTTCTGAAAAAACAAGTCAAAATAAAAACAAAACAGCAAAAATTCTTGATTCGATAAATTGGCTGGATTTGCTTGAAAATGCAGGTTTAAAAAAGGATTCCGCTGTTAAGAACAGAAAGTTGTTTGAAGAAGATGAAAAAAAATTTGAAGAAAAAAAGCAGATTCTTTTAAAGGCGGAAAATGCCGGAAAGTGCGAAGTTGAATACGTCACTTTTAAAAATTTAGAAAAACAGCAGGCGGAAAGCGGGCAAAAACTGAATTTTTCGCAAAATGAATTGAAAAAAATCGAAACAGAATCGGAAATTGCAGAAAAAAATGCCGGAGATTCAAAAAAACAGAGGGAAAATGCAGAAAAAGAGCTGGAAGAAAATTCTAAAATTTGGAATGAAGTGCGAAAAATTGACGCTGAACTTGTGCCGCTCAAAAATACCTGGAATACTTGCCTTGAGCGAAGAATAACTGCCGAAAACGAATTTATTCAAAAAAAGAGCGCTCTAGAAAAACTTTGCAAAAAAATTGAAGAGCTTGACGGGAAAAACCAAAGGCTTTCGGTTTTTGTAAAAGAAAATGCGGCTGACGAAAAATTGCAGCAAATTCTTCCGGTTTTAATTCAATTAAAAGACAGTTTTTTTGCTCAAAAACAAAAATTGGCGGACTTTGAGAGTGAATTAAGACGAGAAGAGCAAAAATTTGAAAAAGCAGATTTTGAAAAAGGCGAAATTTGTTCCGAATTGGAAAAAGCCTCTGAAAAGTTAAAAAATCTCGTAAATTCAAATTATATTTTGGTTTCGACGATTATCCGCGATTCCTTAAAGGAGGGAAATTCCTGTCCTGTCTGTGGCTCAAAATTTCATAAAGAATGTGAAAAAAACGCAAAAAAAGAAGATTTTGTTCAAAACGATAAAAAATCAAGTCTGGTAAAAAACGAAATTCTTGAATTGAATGAAAAAATTGAAGAGGGGAGGGCGGAACTTCAAAAAATTGAACTGCAAATTTCTGCCGGAAAAAACAAAATTGAGACTTTAAGAAAAAATTTTGCGGAAAAAGACGCAGAATCTTCAAAAATTATAGAAAAAATCAATTCGGAAATTTTGCCCTGGTCGCTCGAAGTTAAAAAAAATGAAACTGAAGAAAAAATTTTGGTTTTAATAAGCGGTTTGGAATCAAGAAGCAGAAATTTTATTCAGCAAAAAGTGGAACTTGAAGACTGTGTTGATGAAATTGAAAAACTCAAAATTCAAAAAAATGGATTTGATATAGAAAAGATAAAAGAAAATCTCGAAAAAGAAAAAGTTGAATGTGAAAAAGCGGAAAAAATTTATAATTTAAAAAGGCTTGAACGTGAAAAAATTTTTGGCGAAAAAAATGTTGATTTTGAAGAAAAAATTTTAAAAGAAAAAGTCGTAAAATTAAAAAAACTTGCGGAAAATTTTGCTGAAGAAAAAAGCAGGGTTTTGGAAAGAAAAGCAAGAATTTGTTCGGAAGTTGAAAATTTAAAGCTTGCAATTGAAAAAAATGAACCGGTTTTGCAGGAAAAACAAAACGCGCTCGAAAAAAAACTTGCCGAAAACGGTTTTTTGAGTGTTTTGGAATTGGAAAACTGTCTTTTGAGCAAGGAAAAAATTCCTGAATTAAAAAAAGAGCAGGAAAATTTAGAAAAACGAAATTTTGAAACTTTGCAGGATTTAAAAAATTCAACTGAGGAATTTGAAAAAATTCAAAACGAAAAAAAGACGGATTGTTCTAAAAATGAGCTTTTGGCAGAAAAAAATGAGCTTGAAAAGGAAATTGCCGAGGCAAACCAGCAGATTGGAAGCATAAAAAATCAGCTGGCGGAAAATGAGAAACAGGGAGAAGCTTTAAGAATTGCCCGTCAAAATCTTGAAAAAGGCGCAAGACAAAAGGCTATTTGGGAGCAGATTCAAAAATTTATTGGAAAATCGACCGGTGAAGATTTTGAAGTTTTTGTCGAATCTTTGGCGTTAAAAAATCTTCTGGTAATTGCAAACCGCTATGTTTTTGAAATTTCTGGAAAATATACGCTTGTGCAGAAACCCGGCGAAGTTGATTTTGTTGTTCACGACGAAAACTATCCTGACGAGAGGGATAACCGTTCTGTTACAAATATGAGCGGCGGAGAAAGATTTATAATCAGTCTTTCTCTTGCTTTGGGAATTGCTGAGCTTGCAAGCAGAAATGTGCGCGTTGATTCTCTGTTTTTGGACGAAGGCTTTGGAACTTTGAGCGGAGAACCTTTGACTCAGGCAATCTCTGCTTTAAAATCTCTTCAAAATAAAGGCAAAATGCTTGGAATAATTACGCACATTGACGCTGTAATTCAAGAATTTGACCAGAAAATTCAAGCCGTAAAGAAAAACGGCGGAGTGAGTGAACTGGCCGGTTCTGGAATTACAAGGCAAAAAATGTGATTTAGTTGCTTTTGTTTCCCAAAAAAACGGCAATTGGTTTTAGATAGGAAATATTTTCGCAGACAATTTTTATTATAACCATTAACGGAACTGCAAGAATCATTCCTAAAATTCCCCAGAGCCAGCCGGCAAGAGAGAGCGAAACAAGAATAACAAACGGCGAAATGCCGAGATTGTCGCCTTCAATTTTTGGTTCAATTACGTTTCCAAGAATCATATTTACGGCAATAACCCAGATTCCGATTATAATTGGAGCAACCGGCGACGGATAAAACTGGATGATTGAAAAAAGAATTGTGATTGCGCAGGAAGCTATTGATCCAAACGTTGGAATAAAATTGAAGCAAAAAGCCAGAAATGCCCAGACCAGAGGAAAGTCCATTCTTGTGAGTGCGCACGCAATAAAAATAAAAATTCCGGTAAAAAGCGAAATTACGAATTTAATCGAGATGTAATGAGTTGTGTCTTTTATGATGTTGTGCACGATTTTTATGACGCGCAGGTTGTGTTCGTCTGTAAATGCGAGACGAACCTTGTGCTTTGTCTTTTTAAATTCTGCAAGCAGAAAAATTGACAGCAAGACTACGAGAAAAAGAGTTTTCATAAAAACTACGACAGAACCGGTAAAGTCAATCGCAAGAGATTTTAAATATTCCAGAATATTGAACTGGTTATTTAAATTTGCAAAAAGAGAAGCTTCTTCGTCAAAATTTAAAAGTGCAAAAAATTTGGAATTTGGATGGGCTTCGATTGCGAGATGGATTGAGTCTTGAATTGCATTGAAACGTTCCTGGTAGCGGGGAATTGCAAGAACAACAGCTTTAAAACTTGCCGTAAGAATGTTTACAACAAGAAAAAATGCGACAAAAAACGCAATGTATACGATTACGGTCGAAAGCCACCATGGAAGTTTTATAAAAAGACAGAGGCGCTTTATGAGAGGATAAAAAACAAGAGACAGTAAAACAGCAAGCACGACAGGCTTAAAAACATCCGCCATTACCTTAAAAAGCATTCCGCACAGAATTGTTAAAAAAAATAGAAGGATGAAAAAAATCCCTTTTAAAAATTTATTGTTTTGGTTTTCCATTTGTTTTTTCCTTTAGGGTAGTTTAGTAGAGTCGTTGTCTAAATTCAATTGGTTGAATTAAAGCGGAACGGTAATTTTAAGTTTTATTTTTTTAGGCTGGCATTTTCTAAGGTCGTTTTAAGGTCGATTGATAAAACTCAAAGTTTGGAGTATAAAATTTAGAATAATTATGAATGAAGAAGACAAATTTTTATTAAAGACATTAAAAAAAATATATTCGCAGATTTTGGATGAGCGGACGGAGCTTTTGCGTTCTGACGGAGAAAATGCACGGATTGCGGCGGAATATGACGATTCAATTGCGCGCTTAAAAAGGCTTTTGCCTGAAATTCACGAAGTTTTTGATATTTACAGGCTTGAAGAAGAGGATTTTGTTTTTATTATCGAAACTTTAGAAATGTACTGCGAAAGTTTTATTATTGACGGTCGGACTAAAGATTCAAAAGAACGCGACGAAAAAGAATTTAAAGAATTGCAAGATTTTCTGGATCAGTTTTATGACGACGAGTCTGACGAAGATGAGGAGTCTGATGAAAATTTTGAGGATGAAGAATAATTTTTATTTATGAAAAATCAGTTTGAAAGAATTTGCCTTACTTTTGGCAAAGACAGAATGGAAAAAATTTTTGCTTCAAGAGTGATTGTTTTTGGAATTGGCGGAGTTGGAAGTTATGTTGTCGAAGCTCTTGTCCGTTCTGGAATTGGAGCAATTGATATTGTTGATGATGATACGGTTTGCCTGTCAAATATAAATCGTCAGCTTTTTGCCCTTCATTCGACGCTTGGAAAAAACAAGGTCGATGCTGCCGAAGAGCGGATTTATGACATAAATCCGGAATGCAAGGTTACAAAGCACAAAGTTTTTTTTACGCCGGAAACCGCCGGTCAGTTTGATTTTTCGGTTTATGATTATGTCGTTGATTGTATTGATACCGTAACTGGAAAACTTGCAATTATTGAAAAGGCAAAAGAAGCCGGAGTGCCGGTTATAAGCAGCATGGGAGCCGGAAACAAGGTTAATCCGTCTTTGCTGGAAGTTGCCGATATTTCGAGGACGAGCGTTTGTCCGCTTGCCAGAGTTATGCGCAACGAACTTAAAAAACGCGGAATTAAACGGTTAAAATGCGTTTTTTCGACAGAAAAAGTAATTCCTCCGAAAGAAGATGAATTTAATTCTGATGAAATTGAAGAAAAAAATTGCGGACATTTAAAAAAACAGACTCCAGGAAGCAATGCTTTTGTTCCGCCGGTTGCAGGCCTTATGATTGCAGCAGAAGTTGTAAAGGATTTGACCGGTTTTTTTGTGACGAATCTTTTTAAGAACGGAAAATAAATTTTTTAAGGAAAACT
>SAMEA104315426__coassemble_725_pt1 | contig 15138 bp, 10 predicted proteins | sample SAMEA104315426__metabat2_high_PE_039 | metagenome-assembled genome bin SAMEA104315426 (sample SAMEA104315426) | gut metagenome | biome: Monkey gut; feature: monkey-associated habitat; material: faeces | place: China | collected 2013 | reverse complement strand
TGGGCACCAATGCTTCCAACTTCCAGCGCACTTCCAACCGGCATGATTTTTCCAAAAAGACTGAGAGTTACAGGAGCAGTAAAAATCTGAGCGCCTGCGCTTTCGCTCAAAGCTGAAGCAAGTTTTGGAAAAAAACGCTTTCCCATAAAAAATTTTATAACCTGCCCTATGCTCATAATTCCTGCCAGAGCGCCGTAAGACAGCATAAAGGCCGGTGATTTTAAATGGACAGGAAAAATCATAAGCTGCAGCAAAAAGCTTGCAGAAAGCACCGTAATTCCCTTAAAACGGCGCATTCTAAGCGCAGAATTAAAAAAAACAATCAAGGAACTGAGCATTGCCCGAAAAAGCGACGGCGAAAGTCCTGCAAACCAGACAAAAAATATAATGGCCGCAAGTTGAAAAAAATCAGCCGTGCTGCGTTTTGTAAGCCGTTTTCCAAAAAAGAACGCAATTCCCCCGAAAAGATTCAAATGCATGCCAGAAAGCGCAAGAATATGCGAAAGTCCAGCATTCTTAAAAGCCTCGCCTGTCAAACTTTCGGTATACTCCCTCGAACCAGACAAAAGAGCAAGCAAAAGGCCTCCAGCTTCGTTCCAGCCGTACATAAGCCGTTTGAACTGCAACCTGCACAAACTCCGTATTTTTTGAAGAAAACCGGAAAAAGACTGCGAAAATCCAAAAGAAACTGCCGATTTTACAACAAAAAATGAGAAATTTCCTTCAGAAAAATCTACATTTAAGAGAAAATTGTTTCCTGTCTCAAATAAAAGCGGATATTTTTTTTCGTTTTTTGAGACATTAAAAGAAGTATAGATTTTACCAGGATAATACTTTTCAACAAGTTCCGAAGGAATTAGAATTTTTACGGTCCCAGAACAAGCTGTCTTGGAAGAATTATCTAAAACAGCTTCCGAAACCTTAAAATCCGCGGCATAGTATTTTTTTTCAGAAGATGATTTTACAGGGCTTGACGCAAGGCTGCCTTTTAGCAGGACAATTTTTTCCGAAGGAAAAAGGCAGTTAAAACATTCCCTGTCTTTTATCGAAACAATATCAAAATAAAACAAAAACGCACAAACAAGAGCCGCCAAAAAAACAGGATTGGCAAGAAAAAAATACAAAAGGGACTTTAGAATTTTTTCGGTTTTTACCACTTAAGTTTTGCCAGAGAGTTTCTGGCTGCTGTTTTTACATCTTCCGGATAATTCAAATAGGTTACATAGAGAAGATTGTCAAAAGCAGTCTTATCTCCGAGCGCTCCTAAAGAATTGATTACGGCCAAAACAACATTTTGGGCAGAAAAATTATTTTTTTCAGTTTCAGAATTTATTTCTGCAAGATAAGCCGAAATTGTCTGAGCCGCGTCTGGCGAAGACAGTTTTGCAATACATTCGATAACCTGAATAAACTGTTCATCGTTTAGGCAGGAGGTTTTATATTCATCTTTTGCAATGGCAAAAAAACGAACCGAAAGTCCGGCTCCACGAGTCCAGTTTGCGTCAGAAATCGCCTTTAATAGCTTCAGCTGAAGTCCGGCAGTAGCCGCAGTCTTTTCCGACTTATCTTCCATATAATGAATTGTCGCTAAAAGTGCATTTTCAGCAATTTCCGCCTTAAAATTTAACGAAATTTCCGAAGAATTATTGATTAAACCAAAAAATTCTCCAATTTCTTCAATGCTGCTAGAAGAAATCAATTTTATTGATTCAGTTATATTTGCGTACGAGAGTCTCAAAAGCGACTTTTGAATTTCAGGCGAAAATTCCGGATATTTTTTTTCTTTCCAAAGCCTGTAGACGATTAAAAAAGACTCTTCATTTCCTGTTTTTCCGACCAGTTCAATGACTTTTTTTGTTACGGCAGAATTTTGAGAATTTGAATCAAGTTCTTCTAAATATCCGTTCATCAGATTTTGAACCTTAAAAAACGATTTTGAATTTGAAACGTTCTCAAATTTATCAAGAACCGCAATTCTTACAGTTTCATCTTCAAAAACTTCAAAAAGCTGTATTAAATTCTCTGTAGCCGACGGGAAATTTTTTCCGAGAATTTTTTCATCTTTTGGCAGCTTAAAAAGCGACGCTACGGCAAGCGCGCTAAAATCCCTGTCTGACCTTGCAATTTCTTTATTTTCGAGAATAAAATCAATTCCTTTTTTTGCAAGCCTGTCGCCCTCTTCGTCTGAGGCTTCTTTTACTGCCCGGGTCTTATCCTGAATATTTCCCTTGATAAAACTTTTTTCAAAATCGGAAGTTTCCGCGTAAAGATTAAAAATAAATGCCAAAGCTAATATGAATATTGATTTTTTCATTTTAAATTCTTCCTAAGCTTAGTTTACATCAATTTCTGCAAGTTTGTCTAAACTTTCCATACTTTTATCAAAACGAATGTCTGAAATCTGAGATTCAGAATCTTCTGTTTCGTTTTCAGTTTCAGATTTAGTTTCACTTTCAACAGGTTCAAGTTCCGCAACATCCTGTTCACTTTCGTCTGAGAGGCTCTCATCCTTTGACTGCTCATCTTCGGTTGCTGAAAGAGCATCGAAAATATCTTTTTTGTCCTGTGGCAAAACATTGTAAACGAAACTCAAAACCGCATTCCTCATTCCTGTATCAAGATGAATACATTCAAAATGCAGCCTTGACTGATTTATTTCGCCGTTATATTCGACCGCACGAACAATTCCGTACATCAAGATTAAAACGTCATTTATCATAAACTGAAGCTTAATCTGCGCATTCGCAATTCCTTTTCCACCGACACGGATCATAGCTCCGTCTTCAGAAATATCTTCAAGCACAACCCTGTAACCAGGTTCAGTTTCGACAAGGTTAAAATCCACAACAGGCTGCTTTATAAAATACATTGAAGCATTAAGGTTACATTCGCAGCGAACCGACCTTCTTTTCTGGGCGCGCAAAAGTTCGTTTGTCTGGGAAAGAAAAAGAGCTGTCTGACCGTTAAAAACTCCGGCATTCACAACTTTTGTGTCAAAAACGTAGGAAGCATCGCCTTTCCGCCAAAGATAAACGCTTATTTCGTGATTTATCCATTCTTCGCTAAAAACCGTGGCAATTCCATTCTGAACAGGAAGTTTTACGATTATTTCGTGACTGTTATTTAAAATTTCTGACGAAAAAACACCCTTATGTCCTGGAAAAACAACCCTCAGACGCTGGCCTTTATCAAGATATTTTGTAGATTCAAGTCCGCACTTATTTTCGTGGTCGATGTCGATTTTTGTACGGAATTTGTAAAGTTTTGTAAGAAGATTTTGAATTTTTGGAGAATTTTCGTATCCTTTTCGCCTGGCTTCTGTCAAAAGAGAACTTATCGCGCGGTTTAAAGTCGGAACAGAAACAAAAAGAGCAGACGGTTCTTCAAGTCCGGTCATCTTTGCAAGTTTCCAAAGAACAATACATTCTGCAAATTTAAAACCACAGTCGTTTCCAGTTGTAAAAAATTTTATTTTGTCCGAAAAAACAACCAAAAGCCTGCAAAAAACAAGAATCAAAATTACTATAATAATTGATGTAAAAACCACTTCTTTCACACTCTCTTTTTCGATTATAATCTATTTTAAATGAAAAAAATGCTTTTCGCCATAGAATTTATCTTTGTTTTTTTGATTTTTCTTCTTCCGCCATTAAAAGCCAGACTTCAGCCTCAAGCCGAAATTTCCATGCAAGAAATAAAACTGACTCTCTTTTCTTTGACAATGACTTTTACCTGCGCCATGCTTTTTTTCTTTCATCGCGACATTTACAAAAAAAAATACATTCAGAGTTCAAAAATAAACATTTTCGTAAAACATTCAGTAATTTTAATCGGTTTCGGAACATTGGTTCTAAGTTCCTGCATTTTTCAGGCAATTTCATTTTTTATGAACAAGGGGCTTTCAGTTCAAAAAAGCCTTGCTGTGCCGAATTCATTTTTTTTATGGCTAAGCTTGTTTTTCGCAACAGTTTTTGCCGCTTTTTGTGAAGAGTTTTTATACAGATTTTATATTCCAGACGCCGGAACAGAACTTTCAGACGGAAAATTTCCGCTTTTATGGGAAATTTTTGCAGTTTTAATTTTTGCTTTTTCGCATTTTTATCAGGGCGCGGTCGGAATTTTCAACGCATTTTTTTGCGGCATAATCTTAAGGCTCATCTTTCTAAAAACCAAAAGCCTTTGGTGCCCGTTCGGCGTTCACGTTTTTTACAATTTTTTGGTAATTTTTGTAGAATTTTTAATTCAAAAATAGAAAAAAAGTGCTATTTTTGAGCAAAATTGAATTATTTTAATATTTTTTGCAGGCGCTCGTAAGTCCAGCTGCTGACTTCAAAAACAGCATTGTCTTTTACAACCGGCGGCTCAACTGTCTGGCTGTAAAAATATTCAAAACCTTCCTGAGCCTTGCGCTTATAAAAATCAACCCTCTGCAAAGAATCATACTGTCCAAACAAGGTTATAGATTTTTCAAAAACCGCATTTTCCGGAAAAGCATTCGCTCCGTAAATTTTTCCATGGCGCAGGCTTAAAAGTGTATGCAAATCCGCTGAAGAAAGTTTCAGGTTTGACGGATTTTTTATTGCAAAAAAGATTTCAGGAATCGACCAAAAATTTACATCGGTTTTTAAGTAGGCTGAAAAATCATCTTCCGTTTCGTAGCAAATTTTTCCTTTTTCCGCCGCAACTGTTATTCTCGATGAAAGCGAATCCGAAGCTCCAAAGTACAGTTTTGAAAGAATTTTCCCATTCGAGCCGACAACCGTAACAATTTGTGCACTACCTTCGGTTAAACCGAGTCCTATTCTTCCATCTAAGCTGTCTGAAATTTTATACATATTACGAATTTTTGAAAGATTTTTTATAAAATTTGAAACAGTTTTTTTATCGGCAAAAGTTTTTATTCCTCTGTTTTCGCAGCTCCACCACTTTCCTTCACTTTTTAAAACAAGAATTTCCTGAGGCGATTGAACTATGATTTTTTCTATATTTTCGCTGTAAGATGGATTTACAAGAGCGGATTTTATTGAATTTACTGAATTCTTTTTTCCGGCAGAAAATGAAAAGCAAAAAAGAAAAAACGAAAAAACGGTCGTAAAACTTAAAAAAAGATTTATTTTTCTATTTTTCATTTTTTTCTCCATAGATGGAATTTATTTTTTTGCGGAAAATAAAAAAGCAAAGGGCAAAAATGAGGATTGCTGATGGAAGGACAGCAAAACAAACAATAAGGACAAGATTTTGCTGTTTTATAAAAGCATTTTCGTCAGAAATTTTATAAAGAGAATTATTTGAAACGTTTTTTTGTATCAAAAGTCCAAGTTTCTCTTCTCCACGGAGTTTTAACAGAATACTTGCAGCGTAATCGTAATTTCTAAAATCTCCCTGCTCAGAATTGCTTATAAAACCGGTCATTAAAGAATTTAAAAAGAACTGGTCAGAAATCAGGGCAACGTTAAGATTTTTCCCCTTATCCTGCAAAATTGCCGCAAGAGTCAAACTTTCGCTTTTTTCGCCTTGAGCCGCCGCGGACTTTGGCACGACAAAAGGATCCAAAATAAAAAGAGAAGATGAATTTTCTGACGGTTTTTGCTTCCAGGCAAGCGGGCTTGAAACAAGAAGAGGCTCCGTTTTTCCATAACAAATGATTGGACTTGCCCAGGTTATTGTCGCGCCCTCAAAAGCTTCTTTTTGCGGCAAAACACTTATCCACAGAGGATAATTCATAGTCTTGTAAACAGTGTCGGAACCTTCTGTAGAAGTCATTGTAAGAGGAAAGTTTGAAATATCCTCTGCCAAAGAAAAATCAAAAGCAAATCCCCAGCCGTTCAAAACTTTTAAGAGAGGATTTTGATTTTTAGAAACCTTCCATTCATCTTTTATATCTACGCTGTAAGGCGAAGTCATTATCAAAGCAGGAACTCCGTTTTCCACAGCGGTTTTTATGGACTGCGACTGTTCCTCATTCAATTTATCCGAACCCAAAACAAGAATTTGAGTATTTTTAATGTCTTGAACCTGAATTTTTTGAAGGGTTTCTGAAATTTCGTCTGTTTTTATAGTCTGCGTCAAAAATCCCCTTGCATTCAGCCAAGGCTGAACATAAGAATAATCTTCTTCGGAGAAGCCGTTTCCAGTAATAATAAAAACCTTGCGCTCTTTTCCACTTACGAGCAACTGAACTCTTTGAGCCAAATCGTATTCAAGGGTTTTAGTAGAAATTGAAAAAGGAATTATTGAAGAACTGTCCAGATACTGCAAAACTATTGCCGAATAAACAGTCGTGTATTCAACTTTTGTAGAATTTTCGCTTTTCATCTGCCGTCCCTGAATTCCAAGCCTCTCAAGCTTTTCAGGTTCTGCCTTTTTTATTGAAAAAAATACATTTTTTGAAGACGAAGCAAAAGCGTTCAAATATTCGGCCACTTCCTGCGATTGAGGATAAAAATTTTTTAATTCTTTCGACTGATAATATGTAATTCTCAAAGGATTTTGCAATTGGCTGCAAAGTTTTCTGCTTGTCTGCGAAACTGAAAACTGCCTGCTTTTTGTAAAATCAAGGCGGAAATATATTCTTTCAAATGAAATTCCAAAAAAAATCAAAGAACAAAAAAACAGGCTTGCCGTAACCCGGCTGATTTTTCTTTCGGTGCGTTTATTCTCGCAAAAAACCGCAAGAAACAAAAACAAGACAGAAGCAAAAAAGTAAAATGCAAGGTCGCGCGAATCTAAAATTCCTTTTGAAGCCGCATCAAAATGCCAGGCAAAACTCATTTTCTGCAAAAAAACAGAAAGTCCGTCGCCAGTCTTCAAGTATAAAGGAATCAAATGAACAAAATTAAAACAAAACAGAACTGTTATGCTCAATAAAAGGCTTAAAATATTCTGTGAAATCTTTATTGCGGAAAATAAAAAAAGGACAAAACAAATTGCCATAAAAGTGTAAAACACAAGCGCAAGATAACCGGTAAAAATCTGGCCGGCATCAATTCGTCCAAAAAAATTAACGCTTACAGGAATAAAAACCAAAAGCAAAAGAGGAATCAGGCAAACAGAAAAAACGGAAACCGCAAGCGTAAAAAAACGGCAAAAACCACCGACAGGCAGTGAATCATCCTCGATAAATCTTTTTATTCTAAAGCACAAAAGCGGAACAATTAAAATAAAGACAGATGAAATTGAATTAAAAAACGCGGAAATCGAAATATTTGAATTTGAGACCAAAAAAAAACGGTTTACAAAATAAAACATAAAAGACGTGTACAAAACCGTCAAAACAGAACTTACATAAAAAAGCGGATTTATAAAAAAAGAGTACAATGAATGTTTGTAAAGTGATTTATTTATCATTTTTATTTAAAAAGAATAATTTTCTTCTCCGTCAGATTTTTTTACAAGATAGAAAAAAGCTTCCTCGAGATTTTTTGTTTTTGTTTCGCCCGTAATAGAATCAATTGTTCCGGCAATCAAAACTTTTCCGTGGTTTAGGATTATAATTTTGTCGCAAAGGCTTTCTGCTTCCTGCATAAGATGAGTCGAAAGAATTATAGTATGATTTTCCGCCAATTTTTTTACGGTCTTTCGCATATTCACTATTTGGGCGGGATCCAAACCGGAAGCAGGCTCATCCAAAATCAAAATCTCAGGATTATAGACAAAGGCCTGCGCAAAGTTCACCCTTTCGCGAAAACCTTTTGAAAGTTCCTTGATTTTTTTTAGAAAAACCTCTTCAAGAGAAAAAAGTTTTTCGGCTTCTAAAACATTTTTTTTATCGGCTGAATGAAGGTCGCAGACTTCACAAAGATATTCCTTTACAGTGTAATCTTCAGGCAACTGAGGAAGTTCTTCCACAAAACCTGTAATATTTCTGACCTTTGCAGGCTCATCGCAGGATTCGATTTTTCCATATTTTTGCGAATCTATGAAAATATGTCCATCTGTCGGAAAATGCCTTCCAGAAATCGCCTTTAAAATCGTTGTTTTACCAGCGCCGTTCGGACCTAAAATTCCTGTAATAAGATTTTTTTCAAAACTGCACGAAATATTATCCGCGGCAAGAAAACCATTATATTTTTTTGTAAAATTTTTTAATTCAACCATAATAAATAATAACACTCAAAAAATAAACAAAAAAAATTTACAGTCAGTTACATTTTTTTTACAAAATTTTATTCTTCATAAGGAAGATCAAAATGCATTCTGTCGCGAGTAAGTTCTGCATTCGGATAGACTTCCTGCGCCTGTTCAAGCAAAACCGGAAGCTCCTTGTCGCTGTAACGCGGACTGTAATGAATCATTGCCATTCTCTTTGACAAAGAATCGCGTGCAATAGTTGCGGCCTGCCGTGATGTCATGTGCTTTTTTTCTTTTGCCTGATCGGCACAATCATCGGCAAACATTCCTTCGCAGATTAAAAGGTCGCTTCCCTGGACTTCTTTTGCAATCGACGGAAGATAAAGCGTATCTGTCACAAAGCTGAATTTTCTTCCATGACGTTTGCTTCCCATCACATCTTCTGGCCTTACAATTTTTCCGTCAGAAAGCGTAATTTCTTCTCCGCGCTGCAAACGCCCAAAAAGAGGACCTACAGGAACTCCGAGTTCACAGGCTTTTTCAACATTAAATTCGCCTGGACGGTCAAGTTCTTCCAGAGTATAGCCCACGCATGTTTTTGTGTGCTGCAAAGGAAAACAACGGATATAAAAATCTTTTCCTTCGTGCACAACGCATGGAGCTGTAATTTCTTTTACGATAATCGGATAATTTATGTACATATCCAAAACTTTGCGGCTTGTTTCGACATATTCTGCAATTTTCGGCGGTCCATAAATATAAAGAGGTTCTGTCCTGTCAACCTGAGAATTCAGCATTAAAATTCCTGGGAGACCGGTAACGTGATCGGCATGGGTGTGCGAAATAAAAATCGCATCGATTTTTTTCCATTTTAAGTTCAGTCTTTTTAAAGAAACTTGAGTTCCTTCTCCGCAGTCGAACAAAAATAAATCACCGTCGCGGCGCAAAAGAACAGAAGTTAAATGGCGGTAAGGAAGAGGCATCATTCCGCCACAACCTAAGACAAAAGCTTCAAGATTCATTATCTTCCCCTGATTTTTTTCATAATTTTTTTGTGATAAAATGCACGCAAATTCTCCGCCAGACAGTAAAGCCCATAAATTTTTGACAGCGGAATGTCTACGCTTCCAGGCCTGTGGACTTCTCGTCCGCCAAACCCCGTCTTAAATAGATAAAGTCCGTGCATAGGATGATTTTCGTTTCCCGTCGGAGGAATTCCGTAAAAATCATATATTTTTGAGCCGTAATTTTTTGCATCACAAATTGCAGTCCACTGTACAAGGTAATTCGGCATTAAATTGCGTTTATTGTTTGACGAGCATCCATAAAGATAAACCGCCTCGTTATCTTGAAAAAGAGTTATTATTGCGGCCAAATCTTCACCTTCATGGCTTGCTATATAAAGGGTGATTTTCGTTCTATTTTCTGAGCCGGATTTTGAAGATTTTGCACCACGTTCAAGCAAATCCCGATAGTAAGAAAGAGGATGGAGTCCAATTCCGTCACGAGAAGCAGTCTCTTTGTAAAGCGAATAGAATGAATTTAAATCCTTCTCAAAATCCGCAGAATCCGCATCAACCGCGCGAACTTCAACTCCGTGTTTTGAAGCGTAGCGTATGTTGTAACGCCATTTGCTTTTCATATTTTTTAAAAGTTCATCTTCAGAAAGAGACAAATCCAAAAAAGTGCTGTCAGGAGGCTGAATATCAGTCTTGCTTTTTTTTAAGTTTACGCCGGCAATTTTTGAAAGTTCATCAAGCCTTAAAAGATACTCATCCCTAATTTCAACCGAAGGCATATCAAGAGGAACATCAAACCTTATAAAAAGAGGTTTTTCGGAAAGATTATCTCTTATTTTTTCAGAAAGAACTCCAAGCGACTTTACATAGCCAACTTCACTTTCTGCCTGAACTTCAAATCCAGGAACACAGTTTTTCATCTTAAATTCTGGAGCCATAGGAACATAGCATATAGAAAATTTAAGCGGACCTTTTTTAAAAATTCTAAAAAGAACGTTGATTTTATCAATTTTTACAGATTTCCAGCCATGCGCACTTTTAAAATCGCACCAGAAATCGGACTGTTGAAAACGAATAGACATAATAACCTGTTCATTTTAGCAAAAAAATGAAAATTTGGAAACAGGAAGACGAAAAAAGATGTTTTACAAATTTTTCTGGATTAGCGCGAATTTTTTCTTCTGCTTACTCCGATTCCATCGCCAAGTTTAAAAAATTCTGTTTCAAATTCCTCGTTATTTTTTAAGAAATCAATGTATTTCCGGATTTTCTTTACGAGTTTTATAGTGCTGTAGTTATGCGTCAGGCTCAAGTCTTCAACCATTCCGTGGAAAGAAAGATTGTCGCTTATAATTACGCCATTTTCTGACAAAAGCGGTGAATATCTGTTAAAAAAATTTATGTATTGCGCTTTTGCGGCATCAATAAAAATCAAGTCGAATTTTCCCTGAATCTGGGCAGTAAGGGCATCTCCAAAAATCAAAGTGATTCTTTGTTTTAAGCCTTCGGCCTCGACATTTTTTACGGCCTGAGCGTATCTTTTTTCGTCGATTTCTATCGTCGTAACGTGAATATTATCCCGAATTTTTGCAAAACGAATTGAAGAAGTTCCGATTGCAGTTCCAATTTCGAGAATATTTTTTATTTCGTGATTTTTGATGTAGTCCGCAATAAAATCGCTTCCAGCATCCTGAAGAACCGGCACCTCGTTTTTCATTGCGTATTTTTCCATTTCGGAAACGCCGTCGTCTTTTGACAGCACATCAATAAATTTTTCAACTTCGCTTGCAACCGAAAAGCAAAAGTCTGGATTTTCTGCAAGCAAAAGCTCTTTATTTCCAAGTCCGCCACGGCAGGCAATAGTTTTACAGCCAAAAGCCTTTCCAGCCAGAATGTCCTGCGCACTGTCGCCGAACATGACCGCATTTTTTTCTGTAAAGCAAGTTCCAAATTTTGAATTGATTTTGCGAAGAGTATACAAAAGCCCGTCAGGCTCTGGCTTTTTAGGAATTTTCCTTCCGTTTTCGTCCAGAGTATCAGGTCCTGTTATAAGGTCAAAATATTCAAAAACTTCAAGTTTTTTTAAGATAACTTCCGCGATTTTTTCAGGCTTATTTGTAAGCAAACAGACTTTTTTGCCCTTTTCCTTTAGAATCCTAAGAAGTTCTTTTATTCCGGCATAAAGACATGTTTTTTCAACCGCATGGCTGTAATAATATTCAAGATAAAAAGCAAGAATTTTTGAAAAACTTTCTTTTCCATAGGAAGACTCCGCGTTGAATTTTCCTTTTGTCGAAAAATCAAGCGCCCGGAGCAAAAGTTTTTCCGTTCCGTCGCCAACAAATTCAACGACCTTATAAAGAGGAATCTGCCAATAACCAAACTTTTTTAACGAAACATTCACCGCAGAAGCAATATCTTCCGCGGAATTTATAATTACGCCATCGCAGTCAAAAATATATAATTCTATCGCCATATTCTTTCAAATACTTTTTCAAAAAAAATAAAGAGCCGTTACTTCCTCAAGCAGCGCACTTTATTTTACGCAACTAAGTTTTCCCGGCTCTTAAATATTTTTTTTAATTTTAGCCAATTTCTGAATTAACAGCGTTTACGGTCTTGATTTCTTTTCCGGCCGCAAGAAGTTTTTTTCCAGCGATTTCTACAGAACCGTTTACAGCATTGATTGCAACACTGAAAAACTCGTCGCCTGTAATTTCGGCTTTTTTTGCCGCATTCTCGTCAGCACCCTCAAGAACGACCTTTGTTCCAGGCTCAGCCCAGGAAACGCCCAAAACTTCCACGCAGTCTTTTCCGTCTTTGTCCTTGTAGTCTCCTGCCAAAAGCATTCCATAGCTTTCAACACCGCGCATTTTTCTCGGAGCAAGGTTTGCCGCAATTACGACATTTTTTCCAAGCAAATCGCTCTCTTTAAGGTACATTCTAAGTCCAGACTGGATTGTGCGCGGAGTTCCGCTGCCGTCGTCCAATGTTTCAATGTAAAGTTTTTCACCTTCAGGATTCGGCTTTACATCGATGATTTTTGCCACGCGAAGCTCAATATTTTTGTTGAAAAATTCAATCTGCTCTTCAGCAGAGAGAGCCGGTTTAGGCTCTTCTTTCTTTGCCTTTTTCTTGTTCTCTTTTTTTGCGGCAGGTTTCTCGTCCTGTTTTCCTGCAAATTTCGCGCGGAAAGCATCAACGCTCTTGTTGTCGAGAGGCGTAAAGTAAACAGAAGTTTCAGAAATCGAATCAAGTCCTTCAAGTTTACCCAAATCTTCCCATTTTAATGCAGTTTCGTCACCAGGCTCTGCAAATGTCGAAGAATAAATTTTTTTTCCGAGATAGCCTGCAACAATCTGAGTATAAGTTGGAAGATACGGCTCAAGAAGAATCATAAGGTCTTTGATTACGTATGCAAGGTTATAAAGAATGTTGTCCGAAACAGCCTTGTCTGTCTTGATTGTCTTCCAAGGTTCAGCTGTCTGAAAAGCCTTGTTTGCAATATCAGAAATCTCCATAATCGTGTGGAGAGCATCCTTTATTTCTGCCCATTCAAGGAACTCTGTCGCTTTCTTTTCCTTTTCTTCAATCTGAGCCCACAAAGCATCGTCCTTTTTTCCTTCCGGAATTTTTCCACCGTAGTTTTTATTGATGAACAAAAGCGTTCTGTTTACAAGATTTCCAAGGTTTCCAATCAGTTCCTTGTTGTATTTTTCCTGAAAGTCTTTCCATGTAAACTGATAGTCCTGATTTTCCGGGCGGTTGTAGTAAATATAGAATCTCCATCCGTCGCTCGGAATTCCAGATTCTTTTGCATCTGAACCAAAAACACCAGTTCCCTTAGATTTTGAGAACTTTCCGCTTTCATAATTCAAAAATTCGGTTGAGGACATGTGATAAAGCTTTGTGTAATCTTTTCCAGTTCCAATCTCCGAACAAGGGAAAACAACAGTATGGAACGGAATATTGTCCTTTCCAATAAACTGGAAAAGTTCGATATTCGCATCCTTTTCGCTAAATTTTTCTTCAGCCTCTGACGGCAGCCACCATTTTTTCCAGTCAAAAGATTTTTTCCCGGACGACTTCAACTCATCCTCAAGCTGTTTTGTAATCGACATATAGCCGATCGGAGCGTTAAACCAAACATAAAAAACCTTGTTTTCGTAGCCGGCCTTTGGAACAGGAATTCCCCATTTTAAGTCGCGTGTAATCGCCCTTTCGTTCAAACCGTCGCGAATCCAGGCTTTTGTCATCTGAATGGCATTTGCAGCCCATTTTCCTTTTTCGCTGGTCTCTTTCATCCATTCTTCAAGTTTCGGCGCAATCGAAGGAAGGTCAATGTAAAGATGTTTTGTTTCGCGCACTTCTGGAGTTGAACCGCAAGTGTGGCAGCGTGGAGCAATAAGCTGTGTCGGATCAAGCAGAGTTCCGCAAGTGTCGCACTGATCTCCGCGTGCATCGTCAGCACCGCATTTTGGACAAGTTCCGTCAACATAGCGGTCAGCAAGGAACATATTGCATTTTGGACAAAAAAGCTGCTGGCTTGTATGCTCTTTTATAAAGCCGTTTTTATCCAAATCATTAAAAATCGACTGGGTTATTTCGGTACATTCCTCGTTAGAAGTGCGGCCGAATTTGTCAAAGGCAATGTTGAACCAGTTGTAAATATCCTTGTGGATCTCGTAATAATAGTCGCAAAGCTCGCGTGGAGTTTTTTTGTCCTGCAGGGCTTTTGTTTCAGTTGCAGTTCCGTATTCGTCAGTTCCGCAAACATACATCGTTTCGTAACCGCGTGAACGGCAAAAACGTGCAAAAACGTCAGCAGAAAGCATCTGGATAAGGTTTCCGAGATGAGGAATATTGTTTACATAAGGCAAAGCCGAAGTGATAAGTCTTTTTGTTGTCTTAATATTTTTCATAGATAAAAAGTATAGTAAATTTTTACAGATTATACAAATGGGAATTTTTTAAGATTCGGGTGGCTTTTTGCACAGCAAAAAACGGGTGTTCCGAGGTTCCGAGTCCTCGCGCTCCATTGCCTGCTGCAAGAAGCAGCAGGCAACGCCAAAGGCGCCTCTACACCCCCTGCCACGTTTTCTGGCTAGTAAATTTTTCTTATTAAATCCAAAAACGCCGGAGTTTTTACAAGACCAAGTTCTTCCGCAGTAAGTTTTTCCGTCCTTGAATATGGATTTCCGCTTTCATCCGCAGAAGGATTTACATCCGAAGTTACAGACTGGGAATTTCCTTTTTTTTCAGGAAATTTTTTTACCAAAACTTCATCGCCAATATTCACCCGGTCATAAAAACTTTTTTGAGTTAAAACTCCCTGAGAAATTTCTTCATCGCTTTTTTCTATTTCAATCTGCCCAAGAGCAAATTTATCATCAAAACTTACTCCCGGTTTTGAATCGCAGGTACGGATATTTCCTTTTTTTACTACGTCCAAAACAGTTCCTTTCTCAATTCCTTCGTTTTTTCCCATGTCAATGAGAATTTCATTTCCGCTTCTTGCAAGAATTTTTCCACGCGCCGGAAGCAAATTCAAGACATTTCTTCTAAAAGAGCGGATAATCGACGAAAACCTGTCATTTCCGGTCCTAAATAAATTAAATTCGCTTATTTTTATTCCGTTTCTGCCATTGTAAACGGCCGCATCAAGACTTACCTCTCGTTCAGTTTCTTCAAAATTCATCAAAATAAAATAATCCTGAGAATTTTTTCTTGCCTTCAAAAAAGCCTCTCCAAAGTTCGCGACAGGATTTTTTTCAACATTGACCGAAGTTACTGCGATTCCGTTAAAACTTTCACTTGCCATTTCTGCGGCAATTTCCTGAGAATCTGGATGCAAAAGAGCCGCATTTTGTTTTGTATAATAAAGCCCGATATTCCATCTGGTTTTATCAAGATAGAACGGCTCAACATTCCATTTAGCGCTCAGAGAATATTTCATAAGCGAAGAAAGAGCTTCTATGGTGTCGTTTGTTTTTGTGTAAGTATATTTTTCTTCGTCCGAAAGAGTTTTTTCGTCAACTTTTTCATTGTT
>SAMEA104315426__coassemble_716_pt1 | contig 15272 bp, 10 predicted proteins | sample SAMEA104315426__metabat2_high_PE_039 | metagenome-assembled genome bin SAMEA104315426 (sample SAMEA104315426) | gut metagenome | biome: Monkey gut; feature: monkey-associated habitat; material: faeces | place: China | collected 2013 | reverse complement strand
TTCTTTTCACGAGTCAAAAAGCAGATTTCCATAGACAATCTCTCCAAATTTGTCTTACCAGTCTTTAAGATTTTCGACTTTTTCCAAAAAAACTAAAGAATTTTTTATTTATAAGGAGGCGCACAACTTTTCTTAAAAAAAACACTTGCCGGTTATGCAAAAAATTTTTGTAAAAACGGCTGTCCGCGGCTACAGCGTCTTACGCGCTTTCGGTGTTTGCACACACACACGCTTCCGCGTGTCCGCTACCATCCGGCGCCAAATAAAAAAATGCAAAAAAAAATCTGTCAGAACGACAGATTTTTTTTATATCGGGTATGGCGGATTCGAACCGCCGACCCCTAACTCCCGAAGCTAGTGCGCTACCAGCTGCGCTAATACCCGATTTTTCTTTTTTTTAATAAAAAAACCTTCCTCATCGAGGAAGGTTTTTGACGCGAGCAGCGGGGCTCGAACCCGCGATCTCCGGCGTGACAGGCCAGCGCGATAACCAACTTCGCTATGCCCGCGTGATGTATTTATATTAGCAAAACGAATTATTTACGTCAATAGCATTTTTAAAAATTTTTTAATTTTTTTTAAATTTTTTTGTTTTCATTTTTTTTCCAAAAAGACAAAAAAAATCCACGGTTGTAAAACTTTTTGTTTGTTTTGACCGTGGATTGATTCGGACTATTTTATTCTTTTTTCAATAAAGTCCAGCTTTAGATTTTTCATTGCTTTTGACAGGCTTACTTTGTAAATATGAGGATTTAAAATCCGCTTGTAAGAAGCATCCAGCGTTTCGAGCTGCTGTTGTGCTGTTTCGTGCGCAAGGCGGATTACTTTTCCAGCAGGCTGTTTTGCTTCAATCCTGTTGCCGTTTTCTACAACTTTGTGCAAAAGCGGCTCGATTTTTGCAGCCGTAAATGTAAACTGACGGTAGTCAATCATCGGATGGTAGTAGCGGTATTCTTTTCCGGCTTCGATTTTTTCATCTTCTGTTGCGATTATGTCGGCTTTTGCATTGCCTTCTTCATCGTACAGACGATATACATTTTTTATTCCAGGATTTGTGTTTTTCTCAGGATTGTCTGAAAATTTCATTGCAGGAATATTCTTGCCGGAAGTCTTGTCAAATCTTGCGGCCAGCTTGTAAACGCCTGTAAAACTGGCCTCGTTTCCTCCAGTCACCATGTGAGTTCCAACGCCCCAGCTGTTGATTGGTGTGTTTTGCTGAACAAGAGTCTCGACAATTTCTTCTGTAAGTTCGTTTGAGACTGTGATTGTTGCCTGCGGAAATCCTGCCTTGTCCAGTTCTTTGCGGACTTCTGCCGTAAGATAGGAAATATCTCCAGAATCAAGCCTTACACCGAAGTTGTAGCCTTTTTCTACGAGCTTTGCTCCGACTTTGATTGCATTTTTTATGCCAGAGCGGAGAGTGTCGTAGGTGTCGATTAAGAAAATCGCCTTTTGAGGATAAAGTTTTGCGTATGCTTCGAACGCTTCGAGTTCAGACGGAAAAGCCATAATCCAGGAATGAGCCATTGTTCCCATTACCGGAATATCGTAGAGTTTTCCTGCCAGAGTGTTTGAAGTTCCTGCTGCTCCGCCGATAAAACTTGCGCGTGTTGCGCTCATTCCGCCGTCTGGTCCTTGCGCGCGTCTTAAACCGAATTCCATTATTGCGCCTTTTTTGCTTGCAAGCCAGATTCTTGCTGTTTTTGTTGCAATAAGGCTCTGGAAATTTATGTGGTTCAAAACCAGCGCCTCGACAATCTGCGCTTCAATAAGTTTTGCGTGGATTCTGACAATCGGTTCCTGAGGAAATATAACCGAACCTTCTCTAAAAGCGTAAACATCGCCGCTAAAACGGAAAGTTTTCAGGTATTCAAGAAAATCCGGTTCAAAAATTTTCTGCTGCCTTAAAAATTCAATATCGCTTGGACTAAAGGTAAAATCTGTGATTGCGTCTAAAAGCGTATCAAGACCGGCAAAAATTGAAAAACCGCCGTTAAATGGCTGTCTTCTGAAAAACATGTCAAAAACAACGTCCTGATTCATGTCGTTTTTCCAGTAGCCCTGAGCCATTGTCAATTCATAAAAGTCGGTGAAGAGAGCACTGTTTATGGTGCTGTTTTCGATTTTTTCGTTCATTTTTATTTTTCTCCCATTGAGTTTTTACTAAAAAAATGAAAGTTTTCTTCAGCGTTTACCGTCTTCATAAGCGATAAAAACCGGCTTTCTAAATTTTTTGTCCACATTTTAAAGATTTTTTTTCTTATTTACAAGTTTAAACCGGCATAAGTGTAACCGGCGTCTGTAATCGCCTTTTCAAATTCGCTTTCTGAAACGTCCTTTGAAAGTTTTACTGTAACCTGCGAAGTTTTGTGGTCTGGAGAGGCTGTTTCTACGCCTTCGATTTTTTCGAGTGCTTTTTTTACGTGGTTTTCGCAGTTGCAGCACATCATTCCTTCGACTTTTAATGTTTTTTCTGTTAATTCTGCCATTTTTGTGGCCTCCTGTTTATTTTTATTTTCCGCAGAAACCTCATTTTGTGCAGTTAAAGCGGATTTTTTGCTTTTTTTATGTTTTGAATTCCGTAAATTGAAAAAATTCAATCTGAGCGCATTTGTCACAACGCAAAAACTTGAAAGGCTCATTGCCGCCGCTCCAAACATCGGATTCATTTCCAAGCCAAAAAGTTTTATGTATGCGCCTGCGGCAATTGGAATTAAAAGAATATTGTAAAAAAATGCCCAGAAAAGGTTTTCGTGAATATTTTTTACAGTTTTTTTGCTTAGCCGGATTGCGTAGCTTACGTCCAGAAGACTGTTTTTTATAAGGACAACATTTGCCGCATCGATTGCAACATCTGTTCCAGAGCCGATTGCCATTCCCGTGTCTGCCGCTGTAAGAGCCGGAGCATCGTTTATTCCATCTCCGACCATGCAGACTTTTCCTTTTTTCTTGAATTCGAGAACTTTTTCTGCTTTTTTGTCTGGAAGAACGCCTGCAATCACTTCGTCAACACCTGCCTGGGCGCCGATTGCACGGGCTGTTTTTTCGTTATCGCCTGTGAGCATCGCGACAAAAATTCCCAGATTCTTTAATTCTTCAATGGCTTTTGAACTGTCGCTTTTTATCACATCTGCCACGGCTATAATTCCCAAAAGCCTGTCTTCTTCTGCAAAAAATAGCGGAGTTTTTCCTTGATTTGCGGCTTTTTCCGCAAGAATTTTTGATTTTTCGCTTACATTGGAAATTTTTGACTGAATAAAGCTCAGGCTTCCGCCGTAAAGTTTTTTTCCTTCAAGAATTGCCGAAAGTCCGTTTCCGGGAATGGCTGTAAAGTCCGAAGTTTGTTTTAATTCAATTTTTTCTTCTCCGGCTTTTTTTAGCACTGCCTTTGCAAGCGGATGCCCGCTTTTTGATTCGAGAGAAGAGGCTTTTTCCAAAAGTTCGCGTTCAGAAACTCCAAATGCAAAAATGTCGGTTACAAGAGGCTCTCCCTTTGTGATTGTTCCGGTTTTGTCCAAAACTACAATTTTTGACTTTCCTGCTTGTTCAAGCGCTGCGGAAGTTTTGAACAGAATTCCGTTTTTTGCGCCGATTCCGTTTCCGACCATTATTGCGACTGGGGTTGCAAGCCCGAGCGCGCAAGGACAACTTACGACAAGAACGGTTATTGCGCGGTTTAGGGCGAATGAAATCTCTTCACCTGCAAAAACCCAGGCTAAAAATGTAAAAATCGAAATTAGAATTACCGCCGGAACGAAAATCCCGGAAACTTTGTCCGCAATTTTAGCAATCGGAGCTTTTGTTGCGGCAGCGTCGCTTACCATTTGGATTATCTGCGAAAGAGTTGTGTCTTCTCCGACTTTTACGGCCCTGCATTTTATAAAACCTGTCTGATTTAGCGTTGCCGCGCAGACTTTATCGCCGTTTTTTTTGTCGACAGGAATCGATTCTCCTGTGAGAGCTGATTCGTTTACGGAGCAGCTTCCTTCGATAATGAATCCGTCGGCAGGAATGTTTTCTCCAGGGCGGACTACAAAAATATCGCCTTTTTGAACTTCTTCTATTTTTACGGTTTTTTCTGCGCCGTTTTTGAGGAGAACTGCGGTTTTTGGAGAAAGCTTCATGAGGCTTTTGAGCGCGTCTGTCGTCTTTCCTTTGGAAATTGATTCTAGAAGTTTTCCGACTGTTATAAGAGTTACAATCATTGCCGCGCTTTCAAAATAAAAACCGTTCATAAGTTTTAGAGTGCGCGCGCTGTCCGTCAGTAAAACCGAATCCGTCATCTCAAAAAGCACAAAAACGCTGTAAACAAACGAAACTCCGGAACCAAGGGCGACAAGAGTGTCCATGTTTGGCGCAAGACGGATAAGACTTTTAAATCCGGAAACGAAGAATTTTTTATTTACGAGCATTATGAGAGCCGAGAGAATCATCTGTAAAATTCCCATTGCAACGTGATTTCCGCCGTTTTTGGTGAACCAGGCTGGAATCGGCCAGTCTAACATCATGTGTCCCATGCTAAAATACATTAGGACTGACAGCAGCAAAACCGACCAGACGAGCCTTTTTTTTAAGAGCTGAGTCTCGCTGTCTTCGGTCGGAGCCTGGCCTTGAGTTGAATTGCTTTTTTTTGATGAAAATTTCTGCGCTTTGTAGCCGGCTTTTTCGACAGCATTTATTATTTTTTCGGAAGAGGCTTCTCCTTCAACTCCCATGGAATTTGTCAGAAGGCTTACTGTGCAGGAATTGACTCCCGGAACTTTTAAAACCGCCTTTTCAACTCTTGCAACGCAGGCTGCGCAGGACATTCCAGTTACTATGTATTTATCCATAAAATTTTCCTTTTGTTATTTCATAAGTTTTTGAAGAATTTCTACAAGCTCGCCGACGGTTTCTGTTTTTCCGTCTTTAATATCGTTTACTACGCAGGAATTTATGTGTTCTGCCAAAAGAACTTTGTTGAACGAGTTTAATGCCGCATTCACCGCCGAAACCTGAATCAAAATGTCCGGACAGTAGGCATTGTTTTCGAGCATTTTTTTTATTCCGCGGATTTGGCCTTCGATGCGGTTGAGCCTGTTTGAAAGAATCTTAAACTCTTCCGGGCTTCTTTTTTTTGTTCTTGTTGAACAGCAGCATTCGTCTTTTGATTCCATTATAGTTTCCTTATTTTGTTATATTTTTCTGGAAAATATATAATACCTCTGTGGGGTATATGTCAATAGGCTTGTTTTAAAAAACTGTATCTAAGAAATCGCAATGTTGTTATATTGAATATATGACTCGAAAATTTTTTAAGTTTTTTTTAACGACTGTTTTTTTCTGCGGCGCGGTTTTTGTTTTGCCTGCCCAAAAAACTTCTGTTCCGTCACTTTTTAAGTATAAGCTCGAAAACGGACTTGAACTTTTTGTAATGGAAAATGATTCTGCTCCGCTTGTTTACATCGAAATTGCCGTAAAAGCCGGAGCCGTTACCCAGACACCGGAAAATGCGGGACTTTTTCATCTTTACGAGCACATGATGTTCAAGGGAAATGCAAAATATGCAAATCAAAAGGAAGCGTATGCCGCTTTGAACAAAATGGGTGTTTCTGAGTGGAATGGAACGACTTCGATTGACCGCGTAAATTATTTTTTTACGGTGCCGTCGGGACTTTTAAAAGACGGACTTGAATACTGGTCTTACGCAATCCGCACTCCGCTCCTTGACGAAAAAGAACTCGAAAACGAAAAATCTGTTGTTTTGTCGGAAATCGAGGGCGGAATGAGCGAGCCGGGAAGAATTTTTGGCGCAGGGGTTTTTAAAAATCTTTTTTTTGAATGTCCCTGGAAAACCGACACTTCCGGCGATCCAAAAATCATAAAGAATGCGACTGCGGAAAGCCTTAAAAAAATTCAGGAAGAATATTATGTTCCTGCAAACACCGCTCTTTTTGTCGGAGGCGATGTAAAGCACGAGACAGTTTATTCCCTCGTAAAAGAAATTTACGGTGACTGGCAGAACGGAAAAAATGCCCAGACTGGAAAGAAAATCGAAACTTCGTCAAAAACTCCATTTTCGGCTACAAAAAAACTTGTCTTTGCTGATCCACAAAATTCAAAGGGAATAAGCAGGCTTGTTTTTTATCTTCGCGGACCTGACGCCCAGAGCGACGAAAATGACACTTATGCGGCAGATGTCTGGTCATATCTTCTTTCAAATCCGTCTGGAAATTTTATTTCCAAGGCAATACAGAATAAAGAATTGAATATTCCCGATGCGGATTATATCGGCGGCTCGTATTCGACAATGCGGGCGAGCGGAATTATAAGTTTTTCTGCGGCTTTTATGAATGATGAAAAAATTTCACCGCAAAAAAGGGCACAGCTTATTCTTGACTACTGGAACACGCAGGCAGTGGACGATATGCTCAAAAGCGGAACTGGATACGACGAAAAAGACATAAAAAGCGTAAAAGGCAGGCTTGAAGACAGCCGGACCTATTCAATGGAAACCGCCTCTCTTTTTTTACGGGGCTTTTCTTCGGAATGGGCTTCTTCTGGTGCGGATTATGCTCTTTCTTATGACGAAAATATTTTAAAAGTTGAAAATAAAGATGTCCGCTCTTTTGTTGAAAAATATATAAAAGATAAAAAAGGGCTTGCCGTTCTTTTTGTAAATCCGGAATATTACAGGGAAAATAAAAAAGAATTTGAAAAAGACGGCTGGCAGGAACTTAATGCAGAAAATGCCCGCTGGTGGAAATAAAATCCGCTCTAAAAAGGCATTTTTCGGAGGAAAATTATGAAGATTATAAAAAAAGCATTTTTTGTTTTGTTTACGGCAGGAATATTTTTTCTTGCGGGCTGCGCCTCGTCTCCAAAAAACGAAAAAGACGCTTATTATGAAGAAAATGTAAAAGATTTTTCGAAATACGAATTAAAAAACGGAATTCCGGTGATTTTTAAAAAGACGAACGGCGGACAGGTTTTTGTTTTGCGCACTGTTTTTGAAGGCGGAACTCCGCTTATAAGTCCAAAAATGGCAGGAATTGAAGGACTTACCCTTGAGCTTATGTTCCACGGAAGCAAAAATTTTTCGTACGAAGATATTCAAAACATGCAGTACGGAATTTCTTTTTCTATGAACAGTTCGAGCGGACGAGATTACAGTGTCGCCGGAATAAAATGCCTTCAAAAAGACCTTGATGCCGTCCTTGAAATCTATGCCGATTCAATAAATTCGCCGGCTTTCTTAGAAAATGATTTTAAGCAGATGATGCTTAACGAAGAGGATTCTTTTGTGCGCTCAAAATCAGATCCGAGCGGCCAGCTTGGAATTGAACTTGAAAAAACGGCGTTTGGAAAAACCGCCTATGCAAGTTCAACTTCTGTAACCGAAGAGTCGTTAAAACTTATTACTTTGGACGAAATAAAAAATCACCATAAAAAACTTTTGGATGCGAAAAGAATAAAATTTGTCGTAGTTGCAAATATGGACTTGGACGGACAGAAAAAACTGGTCGAAAAGCTCAATTCTTATTTTGGAGCGATTCAAAAAGGAAGCTACAAAGCTCCGGAAGTTGGAGAAATTTTTGTCGAAGGCGAAGATGTTTTCCTAAAAAATGAGCAGGCTGGAACTTCCGGCTATTCAATCGGATTTTTTAACTGTCCAAAGCGATATGATTCGGATTATGTGCCTTTTGCGATTTCTCTTATGTATTTGGATGATATATTTTTTGATCAGGTGCGCGAAAAAGCTGGGGCAGTTTATTCAATTGGAACTGGTGTTCTTGGCGGAAAGCAGATGCTCGGAGCGATAAGCGCCTACAAAATAAGCGATACGGAAAATATTCATTCATTGATTTATAAGGCGATTGAAAGTTTTCCGGACGAAAAACAAGTTGAGGAAAAACTCGAGCAATACAAAAACAAATACATTACGACGTTGTTCGATTCGAGTCAGAGCGGAACTGGAGTTGCCGCAAATATTATTACTTCGCTTGAATATTCTGGAAAACCGGATACGTATTTAAAACGCTCTTTTCAGGTGCAGAACGTAAGCGCAAAACAGGTTTGTTCTGCATACAAAAAATACATAGCGCCAGAGTCAAAAAATAAAATCCGCTGGATTACGGTTACAAAATAAAGACGCGTTTTGACAAAAAACGGCTTTTTATAGAATTTGTTTTGATTTTAAGGTACGATGAATCCGAGGTGATTTTTTATGAAAGTTGCGATTTTTTTTGGCTCTAAATCTGACAAAGATACTATGAAGAAAGCGGCAGACGTTTTAAAAGAATTTGGAATTGAATACAAGGCTTTTATTCTGTCGGCTCACCGTGCAGGCGCGCTTTTGCACGAAACTGTAAAAAAAGTTGAAGAAGAAGGTTTTGAAGTGATTATTGCAGGAGCCGGACTTGCGGCAGCTTTGCCAGGCGTTATTGCAGGAGCAACGACTCTTCCTGTTATTGGAGTTCCGCTCGAATGTGTAAATCCCGGAGTTTCTAACGGTCTTGGCGGAATGGACGCGCTTCTTTCTATCGTGCAGATGCCTCCGCAAATTCCTGTTGCAACAGTCGGAATAAATTCTGCAAAAAATGCGGCTTACCTTGCGGCAGAAATCCTTTCGATAAAATATCCTGAGTTAAAGGAAAAACTCGTGGCTTTCCGCAAAAAGCTTGCGGATGACGCCGCGGCTTCTGGTCTTGACGTTGCATTTTAACGCATAATGACACAAGACCGAAAAATTGATATGATAAAAAAAGTCTTAGCCCGCGGTGGAGCAGCGGCGTTAGCCGGTCCGAAGGACTGAGGGTTACCGAACTGCGCAAGTGCGGTTGAGAACGAAAAATGTGCTCCAAAATTATTGAGGAAAAATATGGCGACAATTGACTACAAAGATTCTGGCGTTGATGTTGAAGAAGGTTACAACGCTGTAAACGAATACAAGGTTCATGCAAAACGTACCCGCATTCCTGGACTTTTGACGGATTTGGGAAGTTTTAACGGAATGTTTGAAATTCCTGCCGGCTTAAAGCAGCCGGTTGCTGTTTCTGGCACTGACGGTGTAGGCACAAAACTCGACATTGCTTTTCAGATGGGAAAATACGACACTGTTGGAATTGACTGCGTTGCGATGAGCGTAAACGACATCTTGTGTTCCGGCGTAAAAACTTCGTTCTTTTTGGACTATGTTGCCTGCGGAAAACTCGATGCAAAGGTTGCCGGACAACTCGTAAAAGGTGTTGCCGACGGCTGTGTTGATGCTGGATGTGCGCTTTTGGGCGGAGAAACTGCCGAAATGCCTGGATTTTACGACGACGGAAAATACGATCTTGCCGGTTTTGGCGTAGGTTTTGGCGAAAAAGAAAAGGTTATTACTGGCGACAAAATCGAAGACGGTGATGTTTTGATCGGTCTTTCTTCGACAGGCTGCCACTCAAACGGATATTCGCTTGTCCGCAAGCTCGTAAAGGATTTTAACGAGGATTTTAACGGAAAACCGATTGGAGAGACTTTGCTTACTCCAACACGTATTTATGTTCGTCCAGTTATGGATGCTTTGGAAACATTTGGCGAAAAAATCCACGGAATGGTTCATATTACAGGCGGCGGCTTTTACGAAAATGTTCCTAGAATGTACAAAAAAGGCGCAAACCTTGTAAGCGTAATCAAAAAAGACAGCTGGGAAAAACCTGCGATATTTGCGGAGCTTGAGCGCCGCGGTGCGGATCCGGAAGGCATGTGGGGAACATATAACATGGGAATCGGACTTGTTCTTGCTGTTAAAAAAGAAGATGCAGATGCAATTGTTGAGCATTTTAACAAAAAAGCAGCTGATTTTGCGACAGATGTTCACAAAAAGCTTGGAATTCCAGATATGAAGGCTTATAAAATCGGCTATGTAAAAGCCGCTGAGCACGATTTGGGAACAGACCTAAAAGGCTCCCACGAAGCGACAATTCTTGAATAGAATTTAAAAATATTTTGTATGATAAAACCGGCTTAAATTGAATTTTTGCCGGTTTTTTTTATGTCCGCACCGTTTTTTTTGTGCAAGGCTGGTGCTCAGTTTTTTTAATTTTTTTGTGCTTGATAAAAAGTCGTTATTCTACTAAAGTTGTTTAAAATTACTTTTGTTTTGCTTTTTTTAACTGTTTTTTTTCATTATAAAAATTGAAAATACACACTTTGCACGTTATACTTTACACTGGTCGTTTTTGATTTTTAAGGTGGAGGACTTTATGATAAAAAGAATTTTTTCTTGTATTGCGGCAACGCTTTTTTGTGCTTTGCTTTTTTCTTGTGCTGCAAGCGAAACTTCTTCTGTCAGTTTTTCTGTTCCGGCAGACTTTGCGCGTTCAATCAAAGAGAGCAGTGCAGGAGACTGGACTTTGGATGTAGAGCTGAGCGGGGATTTAAATCTTTTGAAGCCATTTTCGATAACAGAGCCTAAAAATGGTTCTGCTGAGCCTGCTGTATTTACGATAGAAGATTTGAAGTCTGGCTCAAGACTCGAAGTGAATGCTGAAATTTTGAACGGAAAACTGGCAAAATACAAAAATATTCAGCCTTATTACGTTGAACTTGAACCAGGAGCTAATTCTCTTGATGTTGAGCTTGAGCGAATAAAAAAAGACGCAGAAATTGCTGGAATCGAAGCAAAAAATTTCAGTATCTGTGTAAAAAATGGTTCAGTTTCTGACGGCGATGTTCCAGAATTGACTTATGAGAATAAAATAATTGAATTTTCTCTTCTGTGCAAAAAAGAATTCGACTTTGATTCGTATTCTTACAGCTGGTATATGAACGGAGAAGAAATTGTTTTTGCAAAAGATAAGCCTTCTTTTGAACTCAACTTGATGCAGAATGATGATGTTGTTTTGACAAAAAAAGGCGGAGAACAAAAAAACAATAGCCTTACGTGTTTTATAAGTTCTGGAGAGGAGCTTATAGAAATTGAATACATCTTTGTTTTAAACGAAAACTCTTAAATCTGCTAAAAATCTGTCAGGTTAATCTAAAAAACTAAATGTTTGGAGAAAAAACTATGAAAATTAAACGCTTTTTACAAGGACTTGCGGCTTTTGCAATAATTGAGCTTTTTGCAGGATGTACGAACATTCTGGACTCAAAAGCTTCTGAAAAATCTAAAGAAAACACTTCTGTTTCAATTAATTTTAATGCAAACGGACGCTATATTTCGGCTGGAAGTTTTGAACTAAATAGAATAACTTCGTGGAAAGTAACTTTTGAACCGAAAGGCGATTCTAACGAAAAAGACATTGAGCTTACGTGGTCTTCTGGAACTTCGGATTCTGGCTCAAATTCAAGCAGTCCGTCCCTTCATTATAGCGAAGGTGTTCTTAATGCAAAACTGATTCCGACTGGAATATACGATATTACTCTCGAAGGAAGCTATTCTGAAGGAAACGGCAAAGTAACCGTTAGCGGAACAAAAGAAGATGTTACAGTTTCTTCGGAAACTGCAAAAAATAATATAACAGTGCTTGTCGGACTTAAAAAAGACAGTTCTGTCAGCGGCAGTCTTGAGCTTTCTTTCAATACAACAGATATATCAAATTATGCTCTTGCCTTGCTTGTTACACTTAAAAATATTCAAACAGGCGATATTGAGTATTCAACTTATAAAAACCAAAACCCTCTTGTTTTTTCAGCTTCCGATAGCAGCGGTTATACTCTTACTGGAACAGATATTGCTCCAGGCTGGTACAAACTTGAGTTTTATTATAGTGACAGTGTAAAAATAGAGATTCCGGGCGACAAAATGATGGTGGAAATTGCTTCTGAAATAAAAACGACAGATTCTGATATAAAGCTTTCTGGTACGTCCGTAAAAAGATACTATGCGACAAATGACAATTCTGAAAGCGACCAGAAGATGAATGGTCTTTCTGTATCTTCAAGAAAAAATCTTACGGCGCTCTTGGAAACTTTGACAAAAAACTGGCCTGACGTGCTGGAAGTCGATGTTTTTATGGACAAAGTTCCTGAAATTGACATAAAAACTTTCAATGAATTAAAGAAAACACTTGGAGATTCAAAAAATCTTTCGATTTATTTAGGAGAAAGCACCTCGCCAATTATAGCTGCTTATTTTAATTTTGGTACAAATGCTGTTAATACCGTTCTTTCGGGCTCTGCTTGGCTTGTTGCAACGGACGGAAATAAAAATTTTGAAATAACCAATCTTAGCGTAGGTCAAGAGCAGGCTAATTCTATTGATATTACCCTTAAAAACGGAGCATGTCTTGATGTTACCGACGAGATGTCGTTTTCTGGCAATTTGAATATCTATGCAATAAAAGATAGCGAAGATGGAACTGTTCAGGATTACCAGGATAACTTTGCTTCATATATAGTTACACCTTTCTATTCGTCGGTCTACAATACTGACGTAGACAGTTTTTCTCTTCGCGAATATGCTTCGAAGAAGGTTTCGGAGCACAATACGATAATCAGTGTTTCTGGAGAGACTGAGAGCGATTCCTGCGAATTTTATATAAAACCTGCAAGCATGAAAGGCATAACAGCAGAGTCAAGTGCTAACCTTTCTATTGAGGCGTATTATTCAAGCGGCAGTGATAAAAAAGTTTATGTTTCTGGCAGTGCTATTCCTTATGAATCTTCTTCTCTTGAAATTAAACTTAACTACCCTGAAGGCATAGAAATCAAAAACTGTTTATGGTATTTGAACGGAGAGTCTTTTGATGACAGTGGAAGCGAACTTATAGGATTTGATCCTAAGCAGGCTAGCAGCCTAAACGTTGACGGTAAAAATGTTATAAGCTGCTTTGCGTCTGTTGGAGAAAAACTCTATCTTTGCGAATTTAATTTTACTTTTAAGACACCAAGTCGTAGTGCGGCTGTCTGGTTTAGCGGAGAAGGCAATAATTATTCTATGAAGCAGATTTATGATTATACTGATTCAGCGGCCACAGAAAGCATCATAAAAGAAACCTCTAAGTATTATTGCTTTGACAAAAATTACAATCTTTGGACTGCGATTTCTGGAGATGCTTTAACTTTGAATAAGTACTCGATGAAAGTTTCTACAGATTCTTATTCAACTACTCCTGATTTAACAAAACCACTTTCAGAAATTACAAGCCTTTCAGATATGTGCTATGACTGTGTAAACAGCTATATATATCTGCTTGTGAGTGGAGACGCTTCGGTAGACGTTTATGCTGTTTCTACAGGATCTAAGCCTGCTATAGTTGCAAGCACGCAGATTGGTATTTCGAATCTCGAAAATGCCGGAACTTTTACCAATATCGCAGTCAACGGAAATGATTTTTATTTTGCAGACAGCTCTTGCAATGTTTATAAAGCAATTGGAACCGTAACTTCTGACAGTATTGCGATAGAACCTCCAAGTTTTGTAAAAAAGCTTGCTTCGAGTGATATTTTGGGAGGCTATGATTCTTCTAAATATGATGGTACCTATGATTCAATTTCTATAACGGATTTGCAGTTTGGAGACGGCCTTGGATCTGGCACTGAGCATGTTTATGCGCTTGTAAAAGAGACTTCAGATGGACTTGGTTTTACTACTCATCCAGATTATTTTTATAGCCGTGGCGCGCTGGTAAAAATCAATGCAACAGATGGCTCTATTATTAAGAATGTTGGCTGGACATCTGGGCAAAAAGAACTTAAATATAATTATAATAATAAAGATTATATGGATTACTATTGCACTCCTGATGGGGCTGATTCAACTGCCTTTTTTGGACCTGAAAAATTCTGTGCGGTTGTTCCAAAAAAGATTGTGGTTGTTGACGATGGCTTTTATTGGAAGGCAGGAGACAGCGGCGATGGAGTAATAAAAAATAAAGACTCCATTGTTGAGTTTGATATTGACAGCTCAACGCTTACGAGAGGATCTGCCAGCATTTCGGCATCGTTTAATATTGGTGCAACTGATTATTATAGTGGAAAAGTTGAAAACTAAAGTTTTCTAACAACAAGCGGTCTGTTCTTTTGCATATTGCAAGGAGCAGGCCGTTTTTTTTTATGATATAATTGTTTATATGTTCAATTTGTTCAAAAAAAAATCGATAAAAATTTCTGTCTGTGTGCCTGTCTGTGGCACGCAAAAATTTTTGTCTGCCTGTTTAGAAAGCATTTGTTCTCAAAGTTTTTGCGGTTTTGAAGTCATTGTTGTTGACGACGAAGGAATTGAGCGTCTAAAAGAAAAAAAATTGAATACAAGGCAGATATTAAAAGAATTTTGCAAAAAGCACAAAAGTTCAAATTTTTGTATAAGGTTTATTCAGCACGAAAAAAATAAAGGTCTTGTGGAAGCCCGCCGTTCTGCCGTTTATGCGGCGACTGGAAAATACATAATGTTTGTTGATAGCGACGACTTTCTTTTGCCAGACGCGTTGAGCTCTCTGTATGACATTGCCGAAAAAAAAGGAGCGGACATTGTTCATGGAATGGCAAAAGTCAAAACTAGGCAAGAATTAAAAAATCTTTCTGAAAAGGATAAAAAATTTTCAGAGAATAGAATTCTGGAAATTACAAAAAAAATAACCAATGTTTTTGTTGGAGCAGATGGCGGCTCCGAAGGGTTTTTATGCAAAGATGAAATTTTAAATGGCTTTTTAGTTCAGCGCAATCACTGCGGTTTTTTATGGGCAAAACTTTTTGAGCGGGAATTGTGTTTAAATGCGTTTGAAAAAATTCCGCCAGTATATTGTGTTTTTGCGGAAGATTTTTTGATTTATTTTTTTCTTGCCTTTTATGCAAAAAAATATGCCGGCATAAAAAACGAAGTGTATTCTTACTGTGTTGATACAGGAATTTCGTCAGAAAAGAAAATTTGCAGCCTTGAACAATGGAAAAAAGTTTGTTCTGCTGCAAGCGCGAGCACTGTTCTTCTGCATTTTGTTCAGGAAAAAGACATAGAAAACAAAACTCTTACAGAAAGCGAAATTGAAGAATTGAAAAAGATTTGCCGGTATTACGCAAAAAACAATCTTGAGCAGTTAAAAAAAACTGTAATCCCAGAACTTCAAACGCAGGCCTACGAAGAACTGTGCGAATGGTGGGGAAAAGAAATGATCAAAAGCGTAGAAAAATGACTGCAAAACAGGTGATATTAAAAATATTATCACCTGTTTTTTGAAATGCGAAAAACAGACGCGCTGAAGAATTGATTTAGTTTTTGTCGGTTTTTAAACTTGTAACCTGCTCCAAAGAAAGCCCTGTAGCCATGGCAATTTGTTCAGGCGAAATGTTTATTTTAAGCAAATTTTTGG
>SAMEA104315426__coassemble_704_pt1 | contig 15412 bp, 14 predicted proteins | sample SAMEA104315426__metabat2_high_PE_039 | metagenome-assembled genome bin SAMEA104315426 (sample SAMEA104315426) | gut metagenome | biome: Monkey gut; feature: monkey-associated habitat; material: faeces | place: China | collected 2013 | reverse complement strand
ATGTCTTTTAGCTTTGTTTTTTTTGTATAGCTCCAACGGGAGTCGAACCCGTCTCCCCGCCTTGAGAGGGCGATGAACTAAACCGATATTCGATGGAGCCGTTTTTTTTCAATAAAAAAAGCTGACCTGTAAAAAGTCAGCCCTTTTTGAGTTCCCCAAGGAGGATTCGAACCCCCACAGTCAGAACCAGAATCTGAAGTGCTACCATTACACAATCGGGGAATGTGATTTGTGATGTAAATTACTATATGAAAAAATAAATTTTATGTCAAGTGTTGAGTATTAAAAAATTAAATTTTTTTTCAAAAAAAATGTGTGCTTTGTATTTTTTTTTGTTTTGTTGAAAAGGAAATGTTTTTTTTCTAAAATAGGATTGTTGCCGTTTTTTACACGAAGTTTTTTATAAGGGTAGATAAAAATTATGTTTAATACTGACGGAATTTCTGCTTTTATTTTTGATATGGATGGAGTGCTTCTGGACACTGAAAGTCTATGTAAAAAATGCTGGAGACTGGCAGCTGAAGAATGGAAACTAAAAGACGTTGATGAGGTTTATTACCAATGTGTAGGGCAGGCGACTCAGGACACTCTTTTTACTCTTCAGAATTTTTTTGAAAAACAGAATAGAAATTTTAATGCCCGGGAATGGTATGATTGCGCCAGAAATTTTTTTCGCAAAACGGAAGAAAGCGAAGGAATTGAGCTTATGCCAGGTGCAAAAAACTGTCTTGAGCGGCTAAAAACTAAGGGTTTTGTTCTTGCGCTTGCAAGTTCGACCAGAAGACAGACAGTCGAAAGACAGCTTTCTCGTTCTGGACTGATTGATTATTTTAAGACTCTTACCTGTGGCGACAGCGTAGAACATTCAAAGCCGGATCCTGAAATTTATTTAAAGGCCTGTGCTTCTGTCGGCATAAAGCCAAAAAACTGTGTTGCCGTCGAAGACAGCCCGAACGGTGTTCTTTCGGCATACAATGCTGGTTTAAAAGTTATTTTGGTTCCAGATCAGATAAAACCGGACGAAAGAATAAAAAGTCTGTGTGCAAAAATTTTAAATTCTTTGGAAGAAATTTAAAACTGTGTAAAAAAATTGGAAAATCTTCTTATTGTTAGGATTTTTTGATTTTGATATAATCTTTTTCTGATTTTTTTATGGTCTTTAAATTTGATTTTTGAAGGCTGATTTTTTAGCGAAGAAAATTTTTTTGAAATTTTACAGGGTACGAAAATGGCTTTAGATTTTGCAAAAATGCGCAACATTGGAATTATGGCTCATATTGACGCCGGAAAAACAACAACAACTGAGAGAATTCTTTTTTACACGGGAAAAATTCATAAAATCGGCGAAATTGACGATGGCGCCGCAACTATGGATTTTATGAAGCAGGAACAGGAGCGTGGAATTACGATTGCTTCCGCTGCAATTACAACCCAATGGAAAGGCTACACGATAAATATTATCGACACTCCGGGACACGTTGACTTTACTGCCGAAGTTGAGCGCTCACTGCGCGTTTTGGACGGTGCTGTTGCTGTAATCTGTGCTGTTGACGGAGTTCAGCCGCAGACCGAAACTGTATGGCGGCAAGCTGACCAGTTTAACGTTCCAAGACTTTGTTTTGTAAATAAAATGGACAGAATTGGAGCGGATTTTTTCTATTCTATAAACGATGTCCGCGAAAAATTTGGCGCAAATACTGTTGCCCTTCAAATTCCTATTGGACAGGGTGAAAATTTTGAAGGTCTGATTGATCTAATCAAAATGAAGGAAATCCGCTGGAACGAAAGCGATGAAGGCGAAACTTTTATTGAATCGGAAATTTCTCCTGAAAGAAAGGATGAGGCTGAAAAGTGGCATGCAAAACTGATTGATGATGTTGCTTCGGCTGACGATGAGCTCGGAATGATTTATCTTGAAGGCGGAGAAATCTCTGACGATATGCTTAAAGCCGCTTTGAGAAGATGTACGATTGCAAGAACTGTTGTGCCTTGTGTGCTTGGTTCTGCGCGCCGCGACAAGGGAATTCAGCCTTTGATTGACGCTGTTATCGACTATTTGCCTTGTCCGACAGATGTTCCTCCAGCAAAAGGACTCCATATTAAAAAAGACCACGAAGAAGAAGTTGAAATTCCTTGCGACGAAAAGAAAATGCCGCTCGGTCTTGTTTTTAAAATCCAGCAGGACAAAGACATGGGCACTCTTTGCTTTGTCCGCGTTTATTCCGGAAAATTTACAGCAGGAAGCCAGTATCTTAACGTAGGAAAGAAAAAGCGCGAAAGAGTAAACAGAATCCTTCGCGTAAATGCAAATCGCATGGAGCAGATGGATAGCGTAAGCGCAGGTGATATTGCCGTTTTTGTCGGATTAAAGCTAGCTTCGACAGGCGACACTCTCGGTTCTGAGGGAATGCCTGTTCTCCTCGAAAGCCTAAAATTCCCTGAACCTGTAATTTCTATTGCGATTGAACCGGAAACTCTTTCTGATAAAGATAAGCTTGTTGATACTCTTGCAATTATGAGCCGCGAAGATCCTACATTTACAAGTCACGAGGATGCGGAAACTGGACAGCTTATAATAAGTGGAATGGGCGAACTGCATCTTGACGTTTTGGTTACAAGAATGAAGGACGATTTTGGCGTTAAGGCAAATGTCGGCGCTCCACGCGTAACATATCGCGAGTCTGTAAGTTCTGCAGTTGAACAGAGTTCTGTCTGGGAAAAGAATCTTGCCGGAAAAGACAATTTTGCAGGCATAACCTTGAAAATTCAAAAAAACGGGCAGGGACAGGGAAACACTTATTCTTGCTCAGTTCATGGCGGAGAAATTCCGGACGAAATTTACGATGCTATTAAAACAGGAATCGAAAACTCTTTTGCCTCTGGAATTCAGTACGGCTATCCTTGTGCCGATGTCGGCGTGACTGTCACAAAAATCGATTACAACGAACTTACTGGAACTTCTTTTGCATTTACTGCCTGTGCGGCCCAGGCTTTTGACGAGGCTGCAAGAAAGGCAGAACCGGTAATTCTTGAGCCTGTTATGAACGTTGATATTACAAGTCCTGTCGAGTTTGTAGGCGAAGCAATCAGTCAGATTACTCAGCGTGGCGGAATTATCAGCGGTCAGGATTCTAAATCTACCGGCGAAATTATCCACTGTACTGCTCCTATGGCAAAAATGTTCGGATTTTCTACAAACCTTCGTTCTGTAACCCAGGGACGCGCAAGTTTTAGCATGGAATTTGCTCATTTTCAGGTTAAGCAGGGCGGCTTAGATAACGCAGAATTCTAAAAATCAGGAATATATAAAAAATGCAAAAAGCCGTCATAAACTTAGTTTTTGACGGCTTTTTTGTGTGCGGAACAAGAAAAAAAATTGCAAAAAAAAATAGAAAAATTTTAAAAAAAAGTGATTTTACTTATTGACTAAAAAATCTATTTTAGTTAATATAAATACATCACGCGGGGATGGTGGAATTGGTAGACACGCCAGCTTGAGGTGCTGGTGACGCAAGTCGTGGCTGTTCAAGTCAGCTTCTCCGCAACTTGCAAAAGGCTGTTCGGTTTTATCGAACAGCCTTTTTTTTTATGCCGACTGATTATAAAAGTGGATGCGTCAGGGGCTGATAGCCGCGAAAGCGGTTCGGACACGCATCGCGTGGCTGAACGGAAAAATTGCGGAGCAATTTTATAACGCAAAGACCCGGCGGCTTTGCCGGACGCCCTTAAAACCTGGCGCTTGATGGAAAAAAGGTTGAATTTATTTCGTTTTTTTTTTAAGATATTTTTATAATCTAATCCCTTAAATGCCACGAGGAGGAAAACTAAATGGCAAAGGTTGAACTTAAAGGCGTTACAAAAGTTTATGACGGTGATGTTCTTGCCGTTGAAAAGTCAAATGTAACAATTGAAGACCGCGAATTCTGTGTATTCGTAGGTCCGTCTGGTTGTGGTAAATCTACAACTCTCCGTATGATTGCAGGTCTTGAAGACATTACTGCCGGTGAACTTTACATCGACGGTGAATTGATGAATGACATTCCACCAAAAGACCGCAATATTGCAATGGTATTCCAGAACTATGCTCTTTATCCGCATATGACTGTATACGACAATATGGCTTTCGGTCTTAAAATCCGCAAAACTGACAAGGCAGAAATCGACCGCCGTGTCCGCGAAGCTTCTAAAATCCTTGACCTTGACAACTATCTTACACGTAAACCAAAGGCTCTTTCCGGCGGTCAGCGTCAGCGTGTTGCTGTAGGCCGTGCTATTGTTCGTTCTCCAAAGGTATTCTTGTTCGACGAACCTCTTTCTAACCTTGACGCTAAACTCCGCGTTACAATGCGCGCTGAAATTTCTGATTTGTACAATCGCCTTCAGGCAACTATGATTTATGTAACTCACGACCAGATTGAAGCTATGACAATGGGTACAAAAATCGTTGTAATGTCAGAAAAACGCATTCAGCAGATTGGAGAACCTCTCTACCTCTACAATCACCCGATTAACAAATTCGTAGCTGGATTTATCGGAACTCCTCCAATGAACTTCTTCAAAGTAAAGATTGCTGAAGAGAACGGCAATGTAATTGCTGACGAAGGAAACTTCAAGCTTGTTCCGACTGCTGACCAGCAGAAGCACCTTAAGGCTTATGTTGGAAAAGAAGTATGGTTTGGTGTTCGTCCGGAAGACTTGGATTATCATGATTCACCGGCTGCAGAAAACAACATGGCAGTAAAAGTTACAAACAAAGAACCACTCGGAGCAGAAACTCACGTATTTGTTCAGGTTCAGAATGTAAACATTGTTGCTAAATGTGAACCAGTTGTAAACCCACAGCTCGGAGATACTGTAAACTTTACTCCAAAAATGGACAAATGTAAGTTCTTCGACTTGGAGACTGAAGTAAATATCTGTGAACCAGAAATCGAAAAGAAATGGTAATCAGAACGCTGCTTATATAAACGGCTGATAAAAAATCCCGGTGTACAAAACATTGTACGCCGGGATTTTTTTTTGCTTGTGGCTTAAATTTACCAGACAAATAAGTCCGCGCAGTTTCGTTCTCCGCCGGAAACATCGATTGCCTGTCCTGTGCAGAATTTGTTTGTTACTGTAAGAAAATAAATCCAGTCGGCGGCTTCTTGTGCGCTTGCCCAGCGTTTTAGCGGGGTTACGTCCATGATTTTTTGCCAAAGCTCATTGTTTTTTATGACATTTTTGTTTAATTCTGTCAGAACGCCTCCAAAGCACAGGGCGTTGCAGGTTGCGCGGTATGAATTTGCAAGGCGAATTGCACAGTTTTTCATGTAGCCGATTATTCCTGCCTTTGAAGCTGCGTACGAAGGGAATTCGTTTCCTGTAAGAGCGGAAACAGAGGCGTTGAAGAGCACGGATTTTATTTTTGGCTGAAACGCATATTTTTGAGTTACAGCCATCGTGCCGATAAGATTTACCTGAATGTCTTTTTCTCCACCTGTCAAAGCCGGAGTTTGAATTCCTGCGTTGTTTACAAGAATTTCAACATCAGAAATTTCAGGAAGAGAAGATGAGTCGGAAATATCTGCTGTAAAATGAGAGTAATTTTCCTTATTTTTTGCATCCTGGCTTTTTGAGATTGTGTCTGATTCAATGTCAAGCCCGATTACATTAAATCCTTCCGAAAGAAATTTTAATGCTGTTGCCCTGCCGATTCCCCGGCTTGTTCCGGTGATTAAGACTTTCATTTTTGATTATGCCTGTTTTTTTTGGTATTCAAGATACTCGTTTCCGACATTTTCTTTTTCCCACTGGCGCACAACTTTCCAGCCAAGCCCGGAGAAAACAACTTCGCACAAAAGTTCAAAAAACGCCCCGATTGCAGAGCAGACGATTACCTGAGTCCAGCTCCAACCAAAGAAAATTTTTGAAACGACTGTGGCAAAGATAAAATTGTCTGCAAACTGGGCAATTGCCGTTGAAACGTAGGATCGCAGTGCAAAACTGAAAAAATTATTTTTTTTGAGCGAGGAACCGATTGCCGTGTTTAAGAGCGCATTTATTATTGAAGAGGTGATGAAGGCAAGGGCTGAACCCAAGACAACGTACCACGAACCGCCGAATGTTGCGTTTAACGCGCGGTTTACTTCTTGATTTTCTGTCGTGTAAAATTCGCCCCACATTCCAGGCGCTTTTGAGAGAAGGGCAAAAATAAGGCAGACAGAAAGATTTACTGCAAGTGCGAGAATCGAAACTTTGATGGAAGCCTTTGCTCCCCAGCGTTTGCAGATTATGTCCATGCACAGGAACATAAGCCAGCTAAAAGTAAAGCCGCAGTCAAGCGCAATGTACTTGAAATTTACGAGTTCTTTGTTTGCCATTAAGTTTGCGCAGACAACCGACAGAATAAACAGTGAAACTGTAAGGGAAGGAATGTTTCGCAGGAGAATTTTAAAATCTTTTATTTCCTGCATGAGCTTTGAAGAGAGCTTTTTCATAAGAACAATGGACGCAAAAACGTCCGCCTCCATAAGAATTTTGATTTATAAAGCGCAGGAGAATTATGAGGAATCATAAACTGCGCAAAAACGACTTTATATTTTTTGCTCTAAAAAGGCAAGATGTGTTCGCCTAAAAAAATATGGCTGAATTGATTTTTTTTATCCAAAGTAAATTTTATGTGGTATCATTTAAAATGCTTTTTATGGCGTTTGCCAAAGTGAATGGAGAGCTTAATGGATTTTTTTACGGCAGATGAATTAAGACAATATTTAGAAACCAGCAGAATTGGTCTGTGGAAGATTGAAATGGAAGAAGGCGAGGTTGTCCGTATGTACATGGACAGCGAAATGCTGAGGCTTTCGGGCTTGCCGGAAGGCCTTTCTCCAGAAGAAAACAATATTCAGTTTAAAAAACATATTCATCCGGACGATGCGTCCCTTATGAAAGAATACGATGCCGAGCTTTTGCAAGACGGTGCGGAAGTTATGTACAGGTATCTTCATCCTGTTTTTGGGGAAATGCTCGTGCGCTGCATGGGAAGAAGAATTTCTTCTGACGGAAAAATTGTTACGATAATAGGACAGCATCAGGATTGTTCGGAAATTGTCCGGCTTGAACGCGGAATGCAACGTGAAAAACAGCTTTTGAGGCGAAACCGGGATTTGATGGCTCAGCAGCTTGTTACGGCCGATTATTACAAAAATCTTTTAGATATGGAAAACTGCGGTATACTTGCCTATACAATTCCCGGTCAAAAAATTCAGCATATGAATGCGGAAGCCCTTCGTATTTTTGATGTAAAGGATATTGCCGAGGCCCAGGTTCATCTTGGCGATATTTTGCATAATATAACTTATCCGGATTCATGCACGGTCGAAAAATTGACGGCTTTGAGAAAAAACAGCGGTGTTGTCGATTTTGAATGTACTGTTGCTGCAAAAAACGGTCAGGTTACGAACGTTATTGCGCGGACAGAAGTCTTTATTACGCCGAAAGGTGAACGTTCTGTCGTTACGACCTTTGTCGATATTTCTGAAAACAAGGCCTTAAAAAGGGAAAAGAGCATTCTTGCGGCAATGAGCATCGACTACACCTGCATTTTTTACTGCGAGCTTGAAAACGATTTGATTTCGCCGATAAAACAGGACGATAACGCTATTGCAAAGCTCATAAGGCAGCAGATTCCAGAAGGCACTAATTCATATTCACTTATAATCCGCTATTTTTACGAGCATTACGTAATAAAAGAGTCTGCCCCTGATTTTATTCAAAAAATGAAGGCGTCTTATCTAAAAAAATATTTTGGCAAAAACAGGCGATTTGCATACAGACTTCAGACTTTGCCGGATCCTGATGGACATGAGTTTTTTGAGGTGCAGATGGTTCGTCTTGAAAATACTGACGGCCTTTGCGTTGTAATGGGTTTCCGCTATATTGATGATATTGTTGCTGAACAGGAAGAGCAAAGAATTCAGCTTGAAAAAGCGAACAGGGCAAAAACTACATTTTTGCTCAATATGTCTCATGATATCCGTACTCCGATGAACGCAATTTTGGGTTTTGCAAGGCTTATGCGCGACAAAAGTTCAGATCCGGAATTGATTCATTATCAGGAAATGATTGAAAAATCCGGAGAAATTCTTCTTTCGATTGTAAATAATGTTCTTGACATGGCACGAATCGAAAGTGGAAAAGTTGAACTTGACGAAAATTGCAGCGCGACAGGCGACATTATCTCTGCGGTCTATAAAGTTTTTGAAGCAGTCGCAAAAAAGAAAAATATCGAGATGATTCACAAAGTAAATGTAATTCATCCGTATATAATGTGCGATATAACGAAAATCCAGGAAATTTTTACAAATCTGATAAGCAATGCCGTCAAGTATACTCCAGGCGGAGGAAAAATCACCGTAACGACAGAAGAACTTCCGTGCGAAAAAAAAGGATATGCGCTTTTTAGAACTGTGGTTGAAGACACTGGAATTGGAATGAGCAAAGATTATATTCCGATGATTTTTGATGCTTTTTCGCGTGAAAGAAACACTACAGCTGGAAAAATTCACGGAACCGGGCTTGGAATGACGATTGTAAAAAGCCTGGTCGACTTGATGAACGGTTCTATCGAAGTGGAAAGCGAAATCGGAAAAGGAACTAAGTTTACCGTAACGATTGCCCATAAAATTGTTGGAAAAAAATTCTACGAAAATCTGAAAATTCCTTCAGAAGAAGAAAATGTTGATTTTTCCGGGAAAAAAATTCTTTTGGCTGAGGACAATGCCCTTAATGCGGAAATTGCGGCATCAATTCTAAAAAAAATGGGATTTTCGGTTGAACTGGCAGAAGACGGAATTGTCTGTGTTGAAAAAATTGAAAACGAAAAAAACGGCTACGATTTTATTTTAATGGACATTCAGATGCCGAATATGGACGGATACAAGGCCACAAGGCTGATCCGGCAGCTTTCCGACAGGAAAAAGGCGGAAATTCCGATTATTGCAATGACTGCGAATGCTTTTGATGAGGACAGAAAAAAAGCGTTTGAAGTTGGAATGAACGGCTACGTTTCAAAACCGATAGATGCAAAAAGCCTTAAAAAAACTTTGGCTTCGATTGTTCTAGGAACTCAAGCTTTTGATGAAAGACCGGTTTGAAATTATATAAAAAGCACAGAAAAATCCTGTCGATTGAAAAACCGCCCCGGATTTTGTAAAATTGCATTAGGTGGGCTATATGCAAAAAAAATCCGTTGTAATTTATAAAAGTTTTTGTGCGCTTGTTGAAGGCGAAGAATCTTCAAAAATTTTAGTGAGCTGGTGCGTTTCGAGAGCTACATCGTCAGGAAAAAAAGCTGTTTACGCAAGTCAGAAAGTGCGTCCGCGCGATATAATTTTGTTGAGCGAGGCACCTGCTTCTTCACTGGAAAATTGTCTTGATTTTGCAGAAAACGCTTTAAAGCCGGAAAGTCAGGTTCAAAATCAGATTGCTGAAATTCACGAACTTTTGAGCAGCGAAGACGAAACTGCATCATCTTTTATGCCTTTTTCTGAACTTGTGGAATTGATTCGCGGAAAAATTGCTGCCGATGAAGTTTGGGGCGTTTATTGCGCCTTAAAAAGCGGATTTTATTTTGAGGAAAAAATAGATTCTTCCGACATTGAATGTCCAAAAATTCTTTTTATTCCCCGTTCTGGCGAAAAAATCGAGGAATTAAAAAACAAGGCATTTGAAAAAGAGCATGCTGAAGAAATGCGTTCTGCCTTTATAACCAGATTGCGCCAGGGAAAACTTGATTTGCCTGCTGACGGAAAATACATGCAGGAAGTGGAAGCCTTTGCGCTTTGCAAGACAGACAGCTGCAAGATTTTAAAAGACGCAGGAATGAAAGAAACAATCGAGCGTGCCCATGAAATTCTTTTAAAAACCGGAATTTGGGATATTACAAAAAACCCTTATCCTTTGCGATGGGGACTTAGCACAAAGAGCGCAAAATTGAGCCTTGGACGTCCGCCGGAAGAAGACAGGGTAAAAGTCGGGGGAATAAGTTATGCAATCGATTCTGAATGGTCTACAGACCCTGACGATGCGATTGGTTTTGACGGTGAATACCTTTGGGTTCATATTGCAGACCCTGCAAGCACTGTTTTGCCTGACAGCCCGATTGACATTTGCGCAAGGGGACGTGGAGCGACTTTGTATATTCCTGAAGGTGCGGCAAGAATGCTGAGCGAAGACTGCCTTGAAGATTATGCGTTGGGATTAAAAGAAATAAGCCGCGCCCTGAGCTTTAAAATTAAATTGAATGAAAATTGCGAAATTGAGGATTGTGAAATTTTACGTACGATTGTTGATGTAAAACGCCTGTCTTACAAAAAAGCCGATGAATTAAAAGACAGCGCAGAACTAAAACCTCTCTTTGAGATTGCCAGAAAAACAGCCGAACGGCGCAAAAAAAACGGTGCTGTTTTTATCGAGATGCCAGAAATTCACGTTGTTGTTGAGCCTGAAACAAAAAAGGTCAGCATGGAGGAGGTTGTGCATTACGAGAGCGGAGAAGTTGTGCGCGAATGCATGATTCTTGCAGGTGAAGGAGCGGCAAAATTTGCATTTAAAAACAATATTCCTTTTCCGTTTATAAGCCAGGAAGCGCCGGATATTCCTGCTGTCCTTCCGGAAGGACTTGCCGGACAATACAGACTCAGGCGTTGTATGCGCAAGCGGAATGTCGGCGTAACTCCGTCTTCTCACGCGGCGCTTGGTCTTGGAATGTACAGCCAGGTAACTTCTCCTCTTCGCCGTTACGGAGATTTGATCGGACACGAGCAGTTGCGCGCATTCATAAAAAATGAGCCTTTAATTGATAAAGATACAATGCTTATGAGAATTGCCGCCGGAGATGCCGCGGCGAGGGCTGCAAGACAGGCAGAAAGAAACAGCAATACACACTGGACCTTGGTTTATCTTTTGCAGAATCCTGAGTGGAGCGGAAACGCAATTTGCCTTTCAAAAGAGCAGAAACAGTCAGTTTTTTTAATCGAAGAACTCGGAATGGAAACCGCAATTGCCGGTGTAGACTGTGAATTGAACGACAGAATAGCTGTAAAAGCTGAAAAAATCGACCTGCCGGCTTTGAGCGTTGTTTTTGTTAAAGCCTGAAAAATATTATTTTGTTGAATTTAAAAAATACTGTAGTTGTGCATTAGTTTTTAATTCATTATAATTTTAAATATGATAGTAATGAAATTTGGCGGTTCAAGTGTTGCTGACGCCGAAAGAATTAAACACGTTGCCTCTATTATTCAGGCTTATGAAAATGAACGTCCGCTTGTTATTTTGAGCGCGATGGGCGATACAACAGACCATTTGCTCGAAGCGGCCGATTTGGCTGTAAATGGAAAGGTTGACATCTCGAAGGTTGAAAAACTTCACCTCGATACTGCCAGAATTTTGGATGTTGATGTTCCTGCAATTGAAGAACTTTTGGGCGAATTAAAAACTTTGCTCACTGGAATAAGCATGTTGCACGAACTTTCTAAGCGCTCACGGGATTATCTTGTAAGTTTTGGCGAAAGAATGTCAGTGCGCTTGATGTCGGCATATCTTAACAAGCAAAATATTCCTGCAAAATTTTACGATGCCTGGGATATAGGCTTTGTTTCTGATTCAAATTTTATGAATGCGGAGCTTTTGCCAGAGGTATGGAAAAACATTCCTGAAAAACTTGCTTCTTACAAAAACGGCGGACAGAAAGAAATTCCGATTGTTACAGGTTTTATCGCAAAAGACAAGAACGGCGTAATTACAACCCTCGGCCGTGGCGGTTCCGACCTTTCTGCAACTATGCTCGGTGCTGCTCTTGGAGTTGATGAAATTCAGACTTGGAAAGATGTTGATGGAATTTTGACGACAGATCCGCGGATTGTAAAAAATGCGCGCCCTGTTCCAGAAGTTACCTACGAGGAAGCACAGGAACTTGCAATGTTTGGTTCTCAGGTTTTGCATCCACGCTCAATGATTCCATGCCGCAAGACAGGAACTCCAGTCCGCGTAAAAAATTCATACAATATAAAGAGCGAAGGTTCTGTAATCCGTGAAAAACACAGTGGAAAAACTCCGCGCGTTCTTGCAATTACAAACGTTAAAAATGTTGATTTGATTGATATTCAGTCAAACAGCATGTTCGGCGCATGTGGATTTTTGGCACATGTGTTCAACCAGTTTTTAAAATGGAATGTTGTTGTTGATGTGATTGCGACTTCTGAAGTTTCTGTTTCTCTTACAGTAAACGGAAATTCTAAACTTGACGGACTTGTTGAAGACTTGAAAAAAGCGGCCGATGTGACTGTAAAAAAAGAAAAGGCCATCGTAACGATTATTTGCGACGCCTCTTCGTCAAGCTCGATTCTTGCGGACGCTTTTGCGGCTCTAAAAAAAGAAAACATCAACGTTCAGATGATTTCTCAGGGCGCAAGCAAGGTTAATATAAGTTTCCTTGTTGACAATTCCCAGGCAAACACAGTTGTTCAGATTTTGCACAAGGCGTTGTTTGAATAGTCTAAAAGTTTAGTTTGTATAGCCCTGGATTGTTTCCGGGGCATTTTTTTTTGAGGATTTTGCTTGTATGCTAGCGAAAAGCCGGTTTGTGAGATGATTCGCTCCAAATAAAAAATATCGGTTATAAACTTGAAAATCTTTAGTTTGCTATATTGATTAAATCTATACAAAAGAATAAAATGTTCTGCATTCTACACTAGTATTATTATGCTCGTGAAGAAAAAAAATAGCAAATTTAGGACTTGGATAAGTCCTTTGGAGGATAAAGTGGTCAAAATCAGACTCAAGAAATTCGGTACAAAAAAGCGTCCAGCTTACCGTATCGTAGTGCAGGATTCACGCAAACCACGTGATGGCACAACAATCGAAGAGATTGGAACTTACGATCCAATCGCAGCAGGAGAACAGTTTTCTGTAAAAGAAGATCGTGCAAAGTACTGGATCAGTGTTGGCGCTCAGCCTTCAGACACTGTACGCAAACTTTTCAGCACAAAAGGCCTTAACAAATAACTGAACTGGAGTAACGGGGAATGGAAAAAGACCTGATTGAATACATTGCAAAATCATTGGTCGATGATCCCAGTGCAGTCTCGGTAACTGAAACCGAGGGTGAGCGTGGTCCTGTTTTGGAACTTCGTGTTGCCCAGGGTGATATTGGTAAGGTGATCGGTAAATACGGCCGTATTGCAAAAGCTTTGCGTACTGTTTTAAGTGCGTCTGCTTCAAAAGACGGAAGACGTTATAGTCTTGAAATCTTGGATTAGTCAATGGCAGAACAGACTGAACAGTTTATTGTAGGATTTATCCGCGGTTCTCATGGAATTTCGGGTAATATGAAAGTAGAAAGTACTTCCGGTGAATTTGATCATTTCTATTCAATGAAGGAGGTAACTTTAAGGAACGGTAAGACAGGAGACTCAAAACTTTGTAAGGTTGAGTCGGTTAGTGAAGGCGCCGGTACCTTGTATTTAAAACTCGTGGGAATAGACTCACCCGAAGATGTTCGTAAGCTCAGCGGATGGCAGATTGTAGTACCACGGAAATATGCCAAAAAACTCGGTAAAAACGAGTGGTATATTGAAGACCTTAAAAATTGTGCCCTTAACTTTTATCCTGAACAGGGCGATGACGGATTGGCAGTTTGGACTGCACCTGCTGCAGGTAAACCTGTGACAGTGGGAACAATCACAGACGTAATAGAAGGCGGTTCTGGAAATCTCCTTGAGATTTTACTGGCCGAGAACTGTGACTTGCTTGCTCAAAACGTCAAATATCTTGCAGACGGAAAAACAGTGAGAACGGTTTACGTTCCATTTAATCCTAGGTTTGTAAGAAATATTGACATTAAAAACAAGTGTATCCAGTTGATGCACCTCTGGATTCTGGAGTAATTCCATGAAATTTACTGTGCTGACCTTATTTCCTGAGATTCCGCGCGCATTTTTTGAAGCCTCAATCATGGCGAAGGCGGTTGAAAAGGGAATTATTGCTTACGATTTAGTGAATATCAGGGATTTTGCCTTTGATAAACACAAGACTTGTGATGACAAACCGTATGGAGGCGGAGCCGGTCAGTTGATGATGGCAGAACCTCTCGGGCGCGCATTGGACAGCGTTAAAGCTTACAAAAAGCATGTAATCTATGTTACACCTTCCGGTAAGCCGTTTACACAGTCAAAGGCGCAAGAACTTAGTCAGAAGGACGAAATCGTCCTTATATGCGGAAGATACGAAGGTATTGACCAGCGTATAATTGATGAGTACGTAGATGATGAAATTTCCATTGGAGATTACGTCATGTCCAGCGGAGAAGTAGCCGCAACCGTTGTAATCGATGCTGTTTATCGGTTGGTTGATGATGTTATTACTCACGAATCGCTGGAAGAGGAAAGTTATTCTGGCGGACTTTTGGAATATCCGCAGTATACTCACCCGAAAGTATACAGGGGAATGGAAGTGCCGGATGTTTTGACCGGTGGCAACCATGAATTGATCCGAAAGTGGCGGCTGAAAAAGCAACTTCAAAAAACGCTTGCAAACAGACCGGACTTAATCGTTCAGGCAAGGTTGAGAGGACAACTTACTTCAGAAGCTGAAAAGATGATTGAGGAACTGACCGACATGCACTTTCAAAAGCATGAAGGCAGAAAACGCCGTGGCAGAAAAGTTACGGATAAATCAGGAGTATAACAATGGATCTTATTAAGACTATTGAAGAACAGCAGAAAAAAGAAAATGCTTTGCTTTACAAAGTAGGTGATACTGTAGTTGTTCACTTTGAAATTATCGAAGGCAAAGTAAAACGTATTCAGAAATATGAAGGCGTTGTAATTTGCATTAAGGGTGCTGGAGTTCGCAAGACATTTACAGTTCGCAAGACTTCTTACGGCGTAGGTGTTGAACGTGTATTCCCTGTATACAGCCCACGCGTAATCAAGGTAGAAATCTTGAAGACTGGTAAAGTTCGTCAGTCTAAAATTTACTACCTCCGCGACAAGGTTGGTAAGGGCTCAAGAATTAAGGAACTTCTTGGACCAAAAGCAAACGCTCGTATTGCCGCATCACGTGCTGCAAACAAGGCTGCTGACATTGCAGAAGCATCAATCAATGCAGACGCAAAGGCTGCAGATGCATTGGCTGCTGAAGCTGCTGCAAAAGCAAAAAAGAAGTAAGTTAAAACTTTCTTAAGTTTTTTAGCCCGGTTCATAAAAGTTCCGGGTTTTTTTATGTATTCATCGGTTCAGGTTGTAAACGTCAAAAATGATTTTTCTCAAAAAAATGCGTCTTCACCTTTGCATGACGGAAGTGTTGTTAAGGCCCGTGTAATTTCTAAAGAAAAATCTGGTTTTTATGCGGTGAGTTTTGCAGGACATAAATT
>SAMEA104315426__coassemble_652_pt1 | contig 16837 bp, 19 predicted proteins | sample SAMEA104315426__metabat2_high_PE_039 | metagenome-assembled genome bin SAMEA104315426 (sample SAMEA104315426) | gut metagenome | biome: Monkey gut; feature: monkey-associated habitat; material: faeces | place: China | collected 2013 | reverse complement strand
CCGATTCTAACGGCAGTTGTACCAAAAACGCTTTCGGCAAGCTGGACAACTCCAGGCATGAGCGCTCCGCCACCCGTCAAAATAATATTTCCAGACAACTGTAAATTTGCCCGGTCGATTATTTCATCCCGAATCATTGTAAAAATTTCCTGCATTCGAGGCTCAATAATTTCGCAAATTTCTGAACGTGTACAAACTTCCGGCGGACGGCCACCGGCACCAGGAATAATAACCTCTCTTTCGCCTTCCATTGCATCGAGCCAGCAGCATCCGTCTTCGATTTTAATTTTTTCGGCATTTGCGGCAGAAACGCCTTTTACAACAGCAATATCGTTCGTAACAAGGTTTCCTCCGACAGGAATCGAAACCGTACAGACAGGAGCATCTTTGTTTATAACGATTGCGTCCGTAGTTCCGCCGCCCAAATCTATTATAATCGAACCCAAATCCCTTTCTTCAGGGTCCATTACGGCGTGCATAGAAGCCAGGGTTTTCAGCATGATATTATCAAGCGAATAGCCTGCGCGTTCAATACATTGAGTTATATTTGCAATTGCAGTTTTTGAAGTGGTAATTATCAAAACTTCTGCTTCAAGCCTGACAGCAAGATTTCCAAGCGGCTCTTTGCAAGGCAGATTTCCGTCAATAATAAAATTTTGAGGAATTACGTGAAGCATTTTTCTGTCATAAGGAATATTTATTGAATTTGAAGCGTCAATAACGTTTTTAATGTCCTGTTTTGTAATCTCGCGTGCGCCTTTTCCGTGAGAAGCAATCGGCAAAAATCCAGTTGAATTCTGGCTTTCAACTTGCTGACCGCCAATCGCAGTCACACAAGAATAAACTTCGTATCCAGCTTTTTGCTCCGCTTCTTCAATACAACTTTTTATACATTCCATTGCACTTTCGCGGTTTACGATTATGCCGTTTCGCAGACCTGCAGATGCTTTTTGAGCCGTACCGATAATTTCAATTTTGTTGTCTTCCGTAATTTCTCCAATTACAGTGCGCACATTGCTTGTGCCCAAATCAAGACCAACTATAATATTGCCCAAAATATGCTCCCATAAAAATAACCGTTACTTTGAAGAACGGGAATGATAAGAAATTGAACCGTAGCGCAAATCGATTACATCAACATCGCGATCCAAACCAGTCACAACGTCAAGAGTTACCATCATCTTTTGCAGCGTATCTTCGTCCAAAATGCGATCTGCAAGAACCCGAAGATGGGCTTTTAACGGAATCAAAACAAGCTCAAAATTGCCGTATTCGCGAGGAACAACATGAATTTCGGAAACCGCCGCAAAATATTTTTTGTTTACAGACTGAATTTTTGCAATCTGATCAATAAGCAAATGATATTTTGAAGGAAGCCTCATTCCCTCGGGAATATTTTCCACAGGAACTCCAGAAATAATCGGAATTGAACCGTCAACAGGAAGTTCGGCAGATTTTACAGGAAATAGTACTCCGTTTTTGTCGATTTGAACAGGCACAGTTCTGTCATTTTTATTCACAAAAGTAACTGCAACCGGCTCTCTTTCCTTTATTTTTATAAAAATTCTGTCAGGAAACCGCCGTTCAATTTCAACATCTTCAATTCCCGGAATACTTGCAATTATCGACTGAACCTGAACCTTATTGAACCGGATAAAATTCCTGTCGAGTTTTTCGCCACAGGCATTTACAATTTCCTGACGCGTACAATTATTCAAGCCGTAAAAATTTATCTTTACATTGTTCAAACACGGAAAAACAAAAATATAAACGATTGCCTCCACAAAAAGCAAAACAAGAAGAATTGCAAACACAACCTTCAAAACCTTGCCTTTCGTGTCTTTTTTCTTATGATCCTGAACCTTAAAATCCTCAAAAGAGGTTATCATTATCTCGCTCATCTTATCCCTTCTCCGTCAAAAATTTCAAATTCATTTCCTTCTTCAATTCTCGACGCATTTAGGATAAAACCACACATTGCAAGTGTAAAAATAATTGAAGAACCGCCAGAACTAAAAAACGGCAACGGAATTCCTGTAGAAGGCAAAACTCCGCCGGCTACGCCAATATTCACAAGCGACTGCAAGACAATCATCATTCCAAAGCCAAACGAAGAAAGTGCGGCAAAATAATTTCCGCAGTGCAAACTTATTTTTATAACCCGGTAAGCAAAGGCCGAAAGAATTGCAATATAAACCGCAACTCCAAAAAGTCCCATAGCTTCCGCCCAGCCTGCAAAAATATAGTCGGACTGGATTTCCGGAACTCCGCCCAATTTTGTCAAACCGGTTCCAATTCCCTGGCCAAAAAGTCCGCCGTCAATAATTGCGCGTTTTGCGCCGTTTACCTGCCAGTTAAGCGTCTGCTCGTAACTGTCCGGCGCTAAAAAACCAACGATTCGGTTTACGCGGTATGGTTCAAGAAGAATAAAAAGCGCAAAAAAAGGAATTGCAAGTCCCGCAAGAGGAATAAACATCTTTAATTTGACGCCAGAAACAAAAAAAAGCAAAAGTCCTGAGCCAATTATAAAAATTCCAGTACTAAAATCCTGCTGGGCAAAAACGATTCCACCAAAAACTACAAGACCAATAACAGCCGGAAAATCCGACCTTTCTTCCTCGAGGCAATTGCGCTGCTTGTCAAAAAGATTGGCCAAATACAAAACCATCGAAAATTTTATAGCTTCGGAAGGCTGAAAAGTCGAAAAATACGGAATTCTTATCCAGCGGCGGGCACCGTTTCTTTCAACTCCAATTCCCGGAATAAAAGTCAAAATGCACAGAAAAAGAGAACCCAAAACAATAAAAGGCAGTATTTTGCGGAGTTTTTTTATATCAATCACCGCAAAAAAAATCATAAAAAGAAGCCCGATAAACGAACTTACAAGCTGTCTTTGAGTAGAATGAAACGGATTTTGATGAAAACGCAGGCCGTAAGTCATCGAACAGAAATAAAGCGTTACAATTCCAATTCCCCACAACAAAATAACGAGAATTAAAAAATGAGAGTCGCTTTTTCTATAAGTTGAACTCGGTTTTTCGGCAAAAAAATTAAAATTATGCATTTTCAGTCCCACCACCGTTTAAAAGCGGAACAAGACGTTCCAATGCAATTCCGTGACTTGCCTTCAGGAGAATAAAATCGCCTTCAACTGCAAAATTTTTTATTATTTCAGCAATTTTCCGGATTGAATCTTCATCGCTGTGTTCAAAATATTCAAGGCGAAGATTTTCTGCCCTCTGTCCGCAATTTTTTGCACATTCAAACCCGCTGAGCATGTCTTTTCCCACAAAAACGATCATATCCGCTCCGCCTTTTACAGCTTCAAGACCGGCTTTTTTGTGAGCTTCGCACGACTCCTGCCCAAGTTCAAGCATAGACCCGAGAACAAAAATCTTTTTTCCACTAAATTTTATGCTGCCAGCAAATTCCAAAGCCTTTTCCATAGAATCTGGATTTGCGTTGTAACAATCTTCAAGAATTTTATATTTTCCCTTTAAAATACGGCTTCTGCCATTTAAAGGCTTTACTTTTTCAATTCCATTTTTAATCTGCCGGCTGGAAAGTCCTAGAGCGCGGCCAAGTTCAACTGCGGCAAGAGCATTTAAATAATTGTAGCTTCCAGGAATTGCAAGATGAACCGTTTCGCCATCCAGCTTAAAACTCGTTCCGTCAATTCCATCATCGCTCAAAAATTCAATTCCGTTGTTTTTTACATTTTTTCCATAAAAAACAATTTTTCCTTTTACGCCTTCTGCCAAAAAGTCAGAAAAATCATCGCTTTCCGGAATTACGGCGGTTCCATCTTCCTTTAAGAAATTAAAAATCTTCTTTTTTTCTTCCGCAATTTTCTGACGGCTTCCAAGTTTTCCAATGTGAGCCGTTCCAATATTCGTAATTGCGCAAAATTGAGGCTTAAAAGTTTCGGCAAGCTCACCGATTTCGCCCTCGCGGTTCATTCCCATTTCGAGAAGCGCAACCTGATTCTCGCTGCGAATTTCAAAACAGCTCAAAGGAAGACCAGTTTCGCTATTCAAGTTTCCTTTATTGCAGACAACATTGTATTTTTCGCTCAAAACAGATGCCGCAATTTCTTTAGTCGTAGTTTTTCCGCTGGAACCTGTTACAGACACGCGAATCAAGTCCGGAAATTTCTCAACATAGCGTCCGGCAACTTTTTGAAGCGCATAAAGGGTATTTTCAACAAGAATGAATGCAGTTTTCGGGTTATTTTCTGCCAGTTTTTTGAATTCTTCAGAAAATTTTTCAAAAGCACATCGCGCAACAAAAACAACAGACGCGCCTTTTTCCAAAGCCTGAGGAATATATTTGTGTCCGTCCTGAAATTCTCCAATTAAAGGCACAAAAAGCGAACCAGGAACGACTCTGCGGCTGTCGGTCACAACAGATTTAAAAGAAAAAAGAGAAGAATCAAAATTGCCGACAACGCTTCCACAAACAGCTTCAAGAAGCTCATTCAGCGTCAAAAGAGATGTATTTGTATTTTCAGCAGCAAGATTCTTCATTTTAAGTTACCTTAAATTTTAATTTTCCCCTTTAATCTCAACACGGACAATATCTTCGGTGTTGGCTTTTCGCATTCCAAGTTCTCCCTCAGCAATTTTTTCAATTCTTTCAGAACTCGAAAGCACGCTTATATCAGAAATCAATTTCCTGTTCTGTTCAACAAGCTCGATCTGTTTTTTTTCCAAAGATTTTATCTCTGCGCGCAGTTTCTTATAGCGATAAGACTGAAACGCCTGAAAAACCAGCAAAACAGGAATCAAAAAAGTTGCAAGGCAGGCAAAAAAATATGATTTAAAAAATTTTCTTTTCATCACATAGCCTCTTCTTCGATTGCCATAAAATGCTGGGCGCTCGCATCATGGATTTTCCGCACGACACGAAGTTTTGCGCTTCTGCTCGGAGAATTCGTCTTTACTTCCTGGGCAGTCGGCTCAACAGGTTTTCTGGTCAGAATTTCAGCGCAGGCAGTACCACCGCAAGTGCAGACAGCCTGTTCCGGAGGACAAACGCACTGTTTTCCTAAATTTCTAAAATAATTTTTTACAATGCGGTCTTCCAGAGAATGAAAAGTAATCACGCCCATTTTTCCACCGTCTTTCAAAACATTGAACGCACTGTGCAAAGCCTTTGGCAGGCGGCGCAATTCACTGTTTACAGCAATTCGCAAAGCCTGAAAAGTTCTTGTTGCCGGATGAATCTGACCGTAACGATAGTTTGCAGGAACCGCATTCCAAATTATTTCCGCAAGAGCTTTTGAAGAAGTGATTTTTCCACCCATTCTCGCTTCAACAATCGCCTTTGCAATTCTTCGGCTCATTTTTTCGTCGCTGTACAAATAAATCATATTTGCAAGCTCATCTTCTTTCCAGGAATTTACAATATCACCTGCGCTTTCCCCTTCAGAAGCATTAAGCCTCATATCCAGAGGTTCATCATGCCGAAAAGAAAATCCCCTCCCACTCTTTTCGTAATGATAAACACTTATGCCCAAATCAAAGAGAATTAAATCCGGTCTTTCGCCAGACATATCATAATTCTCATAAAAATCATTAAACCAGCCGTTAAAAAATTTCATTCGTTCGCCAAACAAAGAAAGCCTTTCTCTCGCTCTGGCCTGAATATTTTTATCAGCATCAAGTCCAATGATATGAAGTCCGGGAAATTTAGAAAGGAAAGCAAAAGAATGTCCACCTTCTCCCAAAGTTGAGTCAATCATCAAAGCATTTTTCTCAAAAAGTTCTCCAACAGGACTTAAATAATCCAAACATTCCTGCAAAAGAACCGGAGTATGAACAATTTCCAATTTAAAAACTCCCGCAAATTTCAAGAAAAAACTGCACAGACAAAAAAAATGTCCGGCACACAGCAGTTTTTTCAATAAAAATTTACAAATTTATAGTACTGAGTGCTTCTGCAGCGTCTTTTAAATCCTGCTCATTTTCTTCAAGATAAGATTTATAAGATTCACTGTCCCAAAGTTCCATATACCTGTTAATTCCAAGGATTATGCAATCTTTAGACAGTCCTGCATACTCGCGCAAACTCTGCGGGATAGAAAGTCGTCCAGCTTTATCAAGTTCAACTTCTTGAGCTGGAGCAATAAGACTACGAAGAACAAGACGATTTTGCTTGCTGAAAGGAGAAGCCGTTTCCATAATTTTAGAAGAAAGCGCCTTCCATTCTTCCAGCGTATAAAGCCATAAACAGCGGTCAAACGACTGCGTAACGATGAGAATATTTTTTTCTGATTCACCGAACAACTCATTTCTAAGTTTTGCCGGAAAGAGAATTCTCCCTTTTTCGTCCAGCGTGTTCCGGTACTCACCGGTCAGAAGTTCCACTTTTTTACCACTTTACTCCACTTTTTCCCACTTAAAATACATTTTAACCAATAAAATCATAAAGTCAACCACTTTTTAAGCCGATAAAATGAATATTTTAATGTTTAGAAAAAAATTAAGCGACAAAAAGCAACTAAAACAAAGCAATCAAAATGACCGTCATAAACACATACAACGAAAATTCCCTGCACCACACGCTAAAAAACATCTACGCCCTTGAGTTCAACGGAAAAACCGAACAAAAATCCGGACGCTTCGTCTGCGACATAATCACCCAGGACAACGAGATAATCGAAATTCAAACCTCAAACATCTCCGCACTAAAACGAAAAATCGAATATTTTCTAAACAAAAACACAAAAATAAGAATCGTCCATCCGCTAATCGAGGAAAAAATCATAAAAACTTTTTCTCAAGACGACATTCTCCTTTCAAAAAGAAAGAGCCCGGCAAAACAAACCGTCTACACCGCGCTTCGCTCCCTTACAGGAATTTACAGTTTTTTAGGAAACAAAAATCTTTCTATAGAATTTTTAAACGTAAAAATTACAGAAATCCGCCGTCAAACAGAACAAAACGTCCAAAACAAGACAAAAAGCCGCCGGCACCTAAAAAATTACCTTGTGACCGACAAAATTCTCGAAACAATCAATTCAAAACAAATTTTCTGCACAAAAGAAGACTGGAAAAACCTGCTTCCGTTGTCACTTCCAGAATTTTTTACACCACCAGAACTACAAAAATCTCTTTTAGAAAAAAAATGGCCAAAAAATTTCTCTAAGACAAACATCAAATCATGCGTAAAATACTACACGCTCTTAATCTGGCTTCTGGAAAAAATGCAGCTAATAAAAAAAACAGACAAAAAGAAAGGAAAAAGCTGGATTTATAAAATCAATTAGGGCGTGCCGTTTTTTTTGCAAAAAAAAACGTCGGGTCAAACGTGGCTACAGCGTCTTCGCGCTTTCGGTGCCCCGCACCCGCTTTGCGGCCACTAATGCCCCTCACGCAAAAAAAACGGGACTATCCAAAAAAGCCAATTCTCAGTAATTCATACAAACCACTTGGAATAAAACTTTTAGAACAGTCCCTTTTTAAGAAAGTCTATCGACTACCAGTCATCCATAATATCATCTTCATCACGGTTTTCAACGTCATAAAGATCAGTTACGGCATTCAAAGCATCAAAATAAACATAGTACTGACCGCGGGCAAGAGCCGGATCACAGTCAATTCTAAATCCAAGAATACGAAGTCCCGGTCTAATTCCATTATAAGCGCTCTGCTGGATAATTCCATGTTCTCCATCCGGAGTCGGAGGAATTGCAACAGTCATCTTTCTCCAGCCAGAAAATGCAAGATTTCCCATGTAAAGTTCAAAGTTGTTTCCAAAATAATCCTGAACCAAAAGATAAAGGCTATGTCCCATATTGCGTCCTGCAACCCAAACAGAAACAGTCTTTGTAACGCCTTCAATCGGAATTGGACGGGCAGAGCGGACAAAGAAAGAATTTACACCGCGTCTGAAAAATTCAACTTTAACGCCCAAAACTTTTGAATCTTCCGCTTCTTCTTCACCTTTTACAGGCTCCTTCATTGCAGGAGAACCGTCAAAAAGGCGGCTCGAAATTACACCAAAATCCGGAGAAATCGAAGCATTCCAAGAACCTTCAATTTCAAATTTGTCTACAGAAATTTCACGGAGAGCCTGTTTTGCAGAATCCGCACCGATAATTGTCGGATCAGGATCTGAAAGGCTTGAATTCTGTGCAAAAGCAATACTTGCCGCTGCCAATGTAAAAATTACAGAAATTAACTTTTTCATTATTTTGCATCCTCACTGCTTGAGCTTGATGATGAATCACCAAAATCAATATCTTTAAGTTCATATCCATCAAAAATATTGCTCAAAGTATTTGTCGTATATTTAAGCTGATCGAAGAAGATGTTAAAATCATCTACAAATTCATCTGGATCAGTGCGTACTCTAAAACCAACAAACATCATTGTATCAGGACCGCTACGGAGTCTTGAGTGCTGACGGATTGAAGTTGGAACTGTTACGATAACATTTTTCCAGCCGTTAAACGCAAGGTTTCCTGCAGGAAGAGTATGAACGCGACCATCAGAGTCACGAACAAGAATATCGATGTAATAAAGATAGTTTGCGCCCCAAACCCAGAAATCAATCTGTGTACAAGTTCCAACAAAAGGAATTTCGTAAGGTTTTCCATCAACTTCAGGATAAAGTTCAAACCAGTTTTCTCCCTTGCGGGCAAATTTAGTTTTTATACCGAGAACCTTAGGTTCAGCATTTTTATCTCTATTTAAAACTCTAAGAGAATTTGGCTGTCCAGGCACAAAATCTTTTTTCGGAAAGCCTTCTTCAATGAAGCGGCTTGTCTGAACACCCCAAGTCCACAACTCAGTACCAGCCATATTCTGGTATGCATTTTTTTCACCTTTATTGTCAAAATCATCAACAATAAAAGTTTCTACCGCCCTGCTGCTTGGCTGTGCAAATACCGGAGCACAGAATCCAAAAAGAAGAGCAAGACTAGTTAAAGCAACAACGCTTTTTTTCATCTAAAAACTCCTTCATGCGTATTACTTGATAATACGACAATTTAGTTATCGGCATTATTTTCTAAAATAATTATACAACATTTCAAATTATATTTTTCTCTTTGTCCTTTGTCAAACTCTTTTAGCATCATTATTTTCTAAAACCCAAAAACTTTACACAAATCTGCGCATTTTCTTCTTAACTTGATTTTTCGTTTCTGACGCTGCATAATAAAGACAAGAGAACAACACCAATGGAGGCGTAAAAGTTTATGGTAAATTACAAAGATTTAGGACTCGTAAACACCCGCGATATTTTCGCGAAGGCAATAAAAGGCGGATATGCAATTCCTGCCTACAACTTCAACAACATGGAACAGATGCAGGCAATTATCCAGGCCTGCGTAGAAACAAAATCTCCTGTAATTCTTCAGGTTTCAAAAGGCGCCCGCCAGTATGCAGACAAATTCATCCTCAGAAATCTTGCCCGCGGCGCAGTTGAATACGCTCATGAACTCGGCTGCGATATTCCAATCGTTCTTCACCTTGACCACGGTCCTAACTTTGAAGTAGCAAAAGACTGTATCGACAACGGCTTTTCTTCAGTTATGATTGACGGCTCTTCACTTCCATACGAAGAAAACATCGCGCTCACAAAACAGGTCGTTGACTACGCACATAAATTCGATGTTACCGTAGAAGCAGAACTCGGCGTTCTTGCCGGAGTTGAAGACGAAGTAAGCGCGGCAGAAAGCCACTACACAAAACCAGAAGAAGTCGTAGACTTTACACGCAAAACAGGCTGCGATTCCCTCGCAATTTCGATTGGAACCTCTCACGGCCGCTGCAAATTTACTCCGGAGCAGTGCACACGCAACGCCGACGGAATTTTAATTCCACCGCCACTCGCATTCGACGTTCTCGCAGAAATCGAAAAACAGCTTCCAGGATTTCCGATTGTACTGCACGGCTCATCTTCCGTACCAATCCAGTATGTAAAAATGATTGAACAGTACGGCGGAAAAATTCCGGATTCAGTCGGAATTCCAGAAGAACAGCTCAGGAAAGCGGCAAAATCAGCCGTTTGTAAAATCAACATCGACTCAGACGGCCGCCTTGCAATGACAGCAATTGTCCGCAAAGTCCTTGCAGAAAACCCGGGCGAATTTGACCCTAGAAAATACCTTGGACCAGCCCGCGACGAGCTCAAAAAAATGTACATGCACAAAAACATCGACGTTTTAGGCTCAGCAGGACACGCGCTCGACTAGGATTTGCCGCTTCTTAATAAAAAAAGGCTGTTCAAAGCAAATGCCAGTTTTTTACAGGCACCGCTTTTGACAGCCTTTTTGTTTTTTTTCAGGCGCAAATTCTGCCGTCCAGCGTTTCTCCGTGGTTCGGTAACCCTCAGTCCTTCGGACCGGCTTTGCCGCCACTGCGGAACGGAGCGCATTTTTCTTAAAAAAAACTATTTTTTCAACTTAAAGCAAAATCTAAAAAGACACAAAACTGCAAAAACAGCGCAGACAGAAATCCAGAGCCACCAGTCAAAATCAAAATAATAAAGAGTCATAACAAGCGAAGCAAAAACGGACTCAGCCAAAATCAAAAAACCGTTAAGCACAAATTTTGCAGACCTGCCTTTCAAGTTCAAATAAAAAGCCTTGACGTCCGTCTCAAGCGCAAAAACTGCCAAAAGGAACATCACCGGCAAAACAAAAAGCACAAAGAACGAAAGCTCAGCAGTTTTTGTAAAAATCCAAAACGGAACATAAACGCACAAAAAAGGAAGAAAAAAATACAAAAAGCCGTCGATTCTTACCTGCCATTCATCGTTCGACCACAAAATAAAAAACACAAAAAACAGGGCGGGAATAAAAAAACTAAAAATCCACTGCAACAAAAAGAAAAACGCAGTGTCAGTTCCCTGATACTCCGGAATAAAAATACAGAATTCAAAAATTGCACAGAGCGCGCATCCGCTCAAAGCGCCAAAAAGCACAACTAAAAAACGGCTTTTTAAGTATTCAAAACCTAATCTTTTATAATCAGAACACGCCTTAAAAAAAGTTACTATTGGAAACAATAAAAAAGAAAACAAATACATAGGTGTAATAAAAAATATCAGCAAAGTTCTATTTTTTCAATATATCGGATACAAAAACAGAGAAAAAACAACTAGACAAAGAATCTCAGAATTTGCTATTATGTAAAGACTTATTGATACAAGTGTTTTGTAAAACACTAGGAGGAACGTTGGCAGACATTAAAGGTTTAAGAATCAATGAACAGATTCGTGTTCGTGAAGTTCGTTTGATTGATGGTGAAGGTGAAAAGAGTGAAGTAAAAATTATTTCAACTCGCGACGCACTGGAATTAGCAAAAGAGAGAAATCTCGACCTTGTTGAAGTGTCCCCTAACGCAAATCCACCGGTTTGCAAGATTCTTAACTTTGGTAAGTATCGGTACGAGCAGGAAAAAAGACTCCGTGATTCCCGCAAGAACCAAAAAGCCCTTAAGAACAAGGAAATCCGCATGCAGCCAAAAATCGGCGCAGGCGACCTTGACACTAAGGCAAAACACATTCAGGAATTCCTTGATGACGGTAACAAGGTAAAAGTAACGATCCGTTTCCGCGGACGTGAACTTGCCCACACAGAACTTGGATTTGATGTCCTGAAGGAAGTAGAAAAAAGACTTCGTGAAGGTTCATACGTAATCGAAAAGGCTCCAGCAATGGAAGGCCGTTTCATGTCTATGACCTTAAATTCGAAAGTCAAGTAAAGGAATGAGGTAAAGTAAAATGCCTAAGATGAAGACAAAGAAAGCCTCAGCTAAGAGATTCTCTCTTACTGGAACTGGCAAAGTAAAGTACAAGAAAATGAATCTTCGTCATATTTTGACTAAGAAATCACCAAAACGTAAGATGCACCTTCGTGGTGCTGGAATTCTTTCTGAAGATTCAGCAGCAAGAATCCGCAAACAGCAGCTTCCATACGGCTAATAACCGCTAATTAAAGGAGAATAAAATGTCTAGAGCAATAGATGGAACAAAACGCAATAACCGCCGTTCAAAGATTCTTAAACTCGCAAGCGGATTTACTGGACGTCGCGGAACAAACTACAAAGCAGCAAAAGACGCTGTTGTAAAGGCTCTTCGCCACGCTTATGTTGACCGCCGCGACCGCAAAGGCGATTTCCGCCAGTTGTGGATTGCACGTATCAACGCAGCAGTTCGTGATGAAGGTCTTTCTTACTCACGCTTTATCGATGGTCTTAACAAAGCAGGTGTAACATTGAACCGCAAGGCTCTTTCAAACATGGCTATTGAAGACCCGGCAGCTTTCAAAGCTGTTGTTGAAGTTGCTAAAAAAGCACTCAGCAAATAATTTTACGGAGACGTAAAAATGATTTCACTCGATCAAGTCATTCTTCTTGAAGAAAAAGTAGAAAATGCTGTTGCGAAAATCGTACAGCTTAATGCGGAAAATGCTGCTTTGCGTAGAAAATGCGCAGAGCTCACAAACGCACTTTCAGCAAAAACGGAGCAATTTTCTAGTTTTCAGACAGACCAGGGCAAGATCGAGGAAGGAATCTTAAAGGCGCTTGAACGTTTAAATGCTGTAGAAAATGCAGTTCATACGGCAACAGCAGCCGTTCAAGCGTCTGTACAAAAACAACTGCAGATGCCGGTTCAGCAGGCAGACAAAACTACAGAACAGGCTTCAGTTCAAAATCATTCAGAACAAAAAAACACAGAAAACAATTCAATTCAAGAAGAGCCTGCCCAGCACTCGTTTGATACGGCAACTCCAGTTCAAGCCCAGCAGCCAGAACAGGAAAATTCAGTTAAAAACGAAGAATCTTCTGAAACACCAGAGACAATTCAGCCGTCATTTGATATTTTTTAATCAACCAAAAAAGGCAGTTTAATGGGAACATTGAAGATAGAGCTTTTAGGAACATCTTTTTCAATAAAAGCAAGTGAAGACGATGACTATCTCAAAAAGTTGCTTGGCTATTATAAAAATATCGTGGACGAAATTCAAAAAAGCGGAATGTTAAAATCCGAACTCCACATTTCAATTCTCGCAGGAATAATGCTCTGCGACGAGCTCTACAAAGAAAAATCAAAAAGCGCAGTTTCTCAAAAACCTTCGCTCAGCAACGAAAAAGCAGAAAAACTGGCTTCCGAAATGATAAAAAAACTTGATCAGGTTTTAAAAGCATAGGTTACAAAAAAAATGTATTCTTTTTTCATCTGGATAGATGCCGATTCCTGCCCTCTTCCTGTAAAAAATTACGTAATCGACATGGCAAAAGCAAAAAACTTAAATGTTAATTTTGTCGCAAACCATGAAATTTCCCATCCAAAGAACAATCCTCTTTTTAAAATGATTATCTGCGAAAAAAAGGAAGGTGCCGCCGATAATTTTATTTTTGAAAATGCAGAAAAAAACGACATTGTAATTACGAGGGACATTCCGTTTGCAGGACGGCTCGTAGAAAAAGGAATCTTCGTAATGAACGACCGCGGAACGGTTTTTACAAAGGACAATATACACGAACGACTGAGCGAAAGAAATTTCAATCTCAATCTTGCACAGCTTGGGCTTTCAGAAAAAAATGCAAGCCGTTACGGCAACAGAGAATTAAAAAAATTTGCAGACTGTTTTGAACGAAAAACAAGCCAGCTTATCGTAAACGAAAATTTTTCAAAAAAGAACTAAAAATATCAGTCAATGTCCTCAACAGAGCCATTTGCCTCAAACGCAGAATTGATTGCAATAATCCGGTCTTTTATCTGCAAAAAAGCCTTTACCAGTTCTGGATCAAACTGATTTCCAGAAAGTTTTTCAATTTCAAAAAAGGAATCCTCCAGAGACCAGGCGCTTTTATAGGCGCGTTTGTGGCTTAAAGCGTCAAAAACATCGGCAATCGAAACAATTCTCGCAGAAAGAGGAATTTCCTCGCCTTTTAAGGGTTTTGCCTGAGGAATAGCCATTCCTGGCTCATATTTTGAAAAATCAAAATCTCCAGGATAACCTTTGTCCTGACCGTCCCACCATTCGTGATGTCTCAATGCAACATCGCGGCACATTTCTTCGAGGGCGGATTCAGGTTCATTAAAAATCAAGGCTCCGGCGCAAGTATGGCCTTTCATAATGTTGCGCTCGTCACAAGTCAAGCGCGGCGTTATTTTTTTGAGGATTGCATCTTGAACGGCAACTTTTCCAAAATCGTGGCATTTTGCGGCAATCTTTAAATTATCGCGGTATTTTTGCTGTTCGAGAAATGGAACGTTATTATTCGCTGCCCAGCGGTCATAAATTTCAATCGCAAACGAAGAGACTCTTTCGACATGCTTAAAAGTTTCTTTCGGATCCCGAAACTGCGCCATAAGCTGAAGCGATTTTATCATATTTCCGATAAGGCGGGCGTGTTCCAGAGCCTGAACCGCACTTGCCGCAAAGTGAGTAATATAAAGCTCAGAATCGGAGTCAAAAGGAATTACATTTCCGTTTTCATCCTGCGCGTTTATAATCTGGAGAACTCCAAGAATTTTTCCGCTGGCAATTTTTAAAGGAATACAAAACATTGAGGTTGAGCGATAGCCTGTTTCTTCGTCCGTCGCCCTGTTGAACGAAAACGGCACGTCTTCAGAAAGGTTATACGCATCGGTAATATTTACAGGTTCTCCGGAAACTACGCAGTAACCGGCAATCGATTTTTTTGAAATAGGAAAAGAAAAAGAAACGTAAGGAATTTTTGAGCCGGCAGGAACAGTTTTTAGCTGGGTATCATTTTGCGCATATTTTATTCTTAAATTATTTCCTTCAACTACATAAATCGAACCGGCATCTGCATGAACAATTTTTCTTGCTTCCGTTAAAATTCTTTCCAGAAGAACATCCAAATCCTGAATTTCATTTAGCATTCGCTCCATTTCGATAAGGCTCTGAAGTTTCTGTTCCTTTGTAGTTGAAGACATCTCTTTCCTCTCAATTTTTAAAATAAACCGTTAACATTTTAACACTTAAATTTAAGTTCTTCTATTATTTTAGCTGCATTATTTTGTTCATTTTTTTATATTTTATGCAAAAGCGAAAAATAAAGAGGCCCTGCTCCATTGCAGAAATCCGGCAAAACATGGCTTCCAAATTCTGTTTTTTCGCCCTCAGGCAAAACCGCATTGCAAAAACCGCTTACATCTGAAGAAATTTTTGGCTCGCAAATTTCCACATCATCAAATTTTTTTAACAGTTTTTTTATAATATTGTCATTTTCGTCCGGATTAAGGGCACAGGTTGAATAAACCATATAGCCGTCCACATTGAGCATGCGCCAGGCAGAGGACAAAAGCGACCACTGGGCGATTGCAAGAGTTTTTATTCTCGACGGCGACCAGTCTTTTAAATAATTCAAATCGCAAAGAACATGCCTTTCGGAAGAACATGGAGCGTCGAGCAAAATTCGGTCAAATCTGTTTGATTCAGCAAGACAAAGTGTAGCTCCGTCTTTGCAGATTACATTGACACGTTTTTTTACATTTTCTGGAAGACAATTTTGCACAGAATGAAAAAGGCGTATTTTGCGCTCAGGAGAACGTTCATTTGCCAAAAGTCCGGCATTTTCTTCCATACAGCTTGCAAGGACAATTGTTTTCCCTCCAGGAGCGGCGCACATGTCCAAAACAGTCCTGGCATTTTTTAATGGAAGAGTTACAGCAGCGCGAACAGAAGCACTGTCAAGAAAATAACTTTCGCTTCCGCCGGCATTAAATTCCGTAAGCTGGTTTTCGCCGTAAAGAGATGACTTCAGCAAATTCCATCTTGAACCAAAAATTTCTGAATAATATGAATCAAAGCCTTCGGCTCCAGAAAGTTTATTTTTTTTGTCTTTTTGTTTCATTCTTAAAAATCCGCAGCAACAACCTTAAAAGCCGGAACTTTCAGTTTTTTGCCGTCTGAATCAAAATCAATCTGCCTAAGTTCCAAAAGTCCGCCCTTAATTTTATATTCAATTATTTTTTGAACGCTTTTTTGAATTTTTTGATTAAATTCTTGAGATTCAGATGCTTTTTTGAGTAAAATTTTTGCAACAGAACCAAAACGCTTTTCGCTCAGCATAATTATATTAACACCGGCCTCAATCGCCCTAATCGCCGCATCTTCGCTCAAAAAACCATTGTCCGCCAAAGCGCCCATAAAAATATCATCGCTCAAAATAAGCCCCTCAAAACCAAAATCCTCCCTCAAAACTTTTGTTACCCAAAATTCTGAAATGCAGGCCGGAATTGAAGAATCGCAATAAGAAGGATCATCTTCAACGGTAATTCTCGCATGACTCATAAGAACAGAAGAAGACAGAGGAAGAAGCTTTTTAAACGGCTCAAGAAGTTCATTTTTAAGTCTTTCCGAAGAAATTTTTATTTCAGGAAGACCTGTATGAGGATCGGTATTTGAATTTCCCGGAAAATGCTTTAAAACCGTCGCAATTTTTTGATTTTCAAAGGCATTTATTTCCAAAGGCGCATAAAAAAGAACTTTTTCAAGAGAACCAAAAGAGCGCGTGTCCAAAAAACCGGAATTTTCCAAAGTCTCGACTTCAACAACAGGCGCAAGGTTCATGTTAAAACCGAGTTCTGCCATTTGACTGGCCTGTTTTTCATAAAGCTCCCGGGCTTTTGCCTCATCGAAATTTTGAGAAATATATTTTTCTGAAGGAAAATTTCCGGTAATTTTTCGGAGACGGTTGACTGAACCGCCTTCCTGATCAACCGCGATAAACGGAAGAACGTTGTTATTTTTTGAATAAAATGAATTTATAGACTTTATAAACGAACGAACCTGCTCTTTAGAATCCGCAATATTATAGCTAAAAAAAAGACAGCCACCAGGAAG
>SAMEA104315426__coassemble_639_pt1 | contig 17169 bp, 12 predicted proteins | sample SAMEA104315426__metabat2_high_PE_039 | metagenome-assembled genome bin SAMEA104315426 (sample SAMEA104315426) | gut metagenome | biome: Monkey gut; feature: monkey-associated habitat; material: faeces | place: China | collected 2013 | reverse complement strand
GAGCGTAAGCGGAACCGTGAAGAAGCCGGTTTGTGGTTGTGGTGCGCTCCTAAAATAAAAAAAACGAAAAAATGGGCGCTTTATATGAGCAAAACGCAGGTTATAAAAAGTTATATTTTGTCCAAAAAAAATTAAAAATGTAAAATTCTGCTATTAAAAATGTTAAAATATAATCATTTTTTTTAGAGTTTTTGTGTAAATAAGCATATTTTATAGTTATAGCGGTGATATTTTATACAATGGGTATTACAAATTGTTTTTTTTAGACGGAATTGGTCAAAAGTACTGAAAATTTTTAATAAAATTACTCAGAACTTATATTTATGAAATTTTATTCACAACTTAAAGTTTAATATAAGCGGAAATCTGCCGGCTGCTCGGTAGATTTTTTTGAAAAATATGGAGGATTTTCTATGAAAAAAATTTGGAAAGCGCTGGCTGTTTTGACGGCAATCGCTTTATTTGGCTCTGCGTTTACTGCCTGTAAATCGGATGATGATGGCGATGACGATGTGTCGGTTACGGGAGTTAGTTTAGACAGACCGACTGCTGAACTTGAAGTTGGCGGTACTTTTACGCTTACGAAAACTATTGAGCCGGCTAATGCAACAAATCAGAATGTAAGTTGGAGTTCTAGTAACGTAGAAGTTGCAACTGTTGAAAACGGTACTGTTAAAGCTGTAGCTGCTGGAACTGCAGATATTACTGTAACAACAGAAGACGGTGGAAAAATAGCAACTTGTACTGTTACTGTAAAAGAAAAGACTGCCGCTCCTGAAGCAGCAGAAAACGTAATACTTTTTGCTGACAATGCCCCTACAATACTTCTATATGAAGGCAAATCAGTGCAGGAAGCGCTTGAAAAGCTGATGACGGACGAATTGAAAACCAGCGAGGAAAGCTACACAATCAACATTGCAAGCGGTACTTACGAAGAAATGCTCTTCTACACAGGTTCTGCCACAATCACGCTCAACGGAACAGGAAGCGCAAAATATGGAACTGACGTTCTGATCAAATATTCAAACTCAGGCAATTCAAACGCCATGCAAGCGCTTGCTGGCAAGCACAATATCACAAGCGGTTACTTCCGTGGCTCAATGCGCTTTGACGGAACATGCAACCTTGTTATCAAGAATATAACGTTACAGAACTCTTACAGCCGCAACGCAAATGACGGCAAAGATACGCAGGCTGAAGCGCTCGTTTTCAGCTCTACAGGTAATCTTATTGCATACAACTCTACGTTCTTGAGCCACCAGGACACGCTCTACCTCGGTCAGAAAGGCGGAAGAATGTGGGTCTACAAGAGCTACATTGCCGGCGACGTTGACTTCATCTGGGGTTATATGGATGTAGCACTCTTTGAGGAATGTGAGATTTACTGTGTCGGTGACGAGACAGACAAAGCATATATCTTTGCTTCACGTGCCATGGCGGAACACGAGGCGAACAAAGGTATCGTTCTTCTTAACAACGAGATTGGAATTGCAGATGGCGTGAAAGCATATTATGGAAGAAATTCCGGAGCAGACACGAACGCGACGATTCTCAACAGCACGATTAAAAGCGTAAGTGGAAGTCTCGACACAACTCTTTATCAGTCTGCGGCGACAAAAAATGTTCTTGACGCTGCAGGAGATTGCGCAATCGGTTATAAAGACTACAACAACACTCTCAACGGCACTTTGATTGACACTTCAAATCGTCTCTCGGGTTGCGGTGCTTTGAGCGAGCGTGTTGCAAAACGTGAGTACAACGGACGCTACGTAATCCTCAACCGCGGTTTTTCGGAAGAAGAAGGCTTGTACAAAACTGCCTCAAAGATCTGGGACATTTCAAAATACGAAGAAGAATTCGAAGCAACAAAAGATGATTCAAAATCGAACGTGTACGTTGACCCAGTTCATGTAAAGAACGTGATTGGCGGAGGCACAGTCCAGCTCACTCCTTCAACAAGCGATGAAGTGGCAGGACTTTCTTACACATACTCTTCTTCTGACGAAAAATTGGCCAAAGTTGACGTTAACGGTCTTGTAACAACAATTGCAGGTGTTGATGGAACTGCCACAATCACTGTAACAGGTTCGAACGGCAAGAAAGACACGATGACCGTTCATGTTATTTCAAAGGCAATTCCTGTAACAGAGATGAAAGTTTCAGTTGCAAAAGAAAGCGTTGCAAAATACGGAATCACAACTGCGACGGTGGAACTTACTCCAAGCGACGCGACAGAGCAGGAATTCACACTTACATCTTCTGATCCAAAAGTAAAATTCTATGATGCGGCCAACCAGGGTCTTACAGAGAAAGTAACTTTAGCAGGTGTTGAAGGAAAAGCCGAAGTTACAGTTTGGGTTGGAGGCGATGTTTCTGCCGTAACTCTTACAGCAACTTCAACAAGCGCGGAAGGCGTAAATGCAACTGCAAGCATTTCAACAGCCGAAGGCGAGACCACATGGTGCGCCCCTGCTGCAAGCTACCGAGTAAAAACTGACATTCAGGCTGGAAAATACGGCATTTGGGACGGTCTCATAATCGACTCGCTTGCTACAAACAGCTCTTTAATTAGTGCAAACGGAAAGATGAGCTTGAAGACTGCTGAAAGAATGCAGACTAGAAACGTAATCTTCTACATTCCGGTTAAAGGCGCTTCTGACGTAACAATCAATCTTTCACAGGGTTCTGATGGATGTTCTTACCATGTAGGCGAAAGTGATAAAACATTCACTCCAAACGAAGACAAATCTTCATTCACTTACAAATACGACGGTGGGAAAGAGGGCATCGTTCTCGGCTCAAACATTTCCGGGCTTGGAGTAGCACAGAAAATCGTCGGCGACGAAATTGATAAGAACGGAAAATACCTGAGAGTTGACGTTGTAAGAGACAGCGCGGACGTTTACCTCACTTCCATTGACGTTAAGAAAACAGGGGAGTTCACAGTTGACTTTGAAGTTGTAGAACAGACGGGTGCTAAAGGAACATACTCATTCGGAAGCGCAGATTATGTTGATGCAAGCAATAATTACACATCATCTGACGGATTTGTAACGGGAACAGGAATTACGGCAGACAATAAAGGTCACGGATATGCCGTAGTAGACAGCTCAACATTCAAAGTCAAAGTTTCCGGAATCGCACAGATTGACGTTTTAGGTTGTGCTTACAGCAATTCTCTGTTTACAGCCAAAGTCGGCGAAACAGAGCTTGCTTCTTCTGCTAGCACTAAGGCTGCTTCTGACGGCGGAATTGCTACAACATTCTACTACACAAAGGCAGAGGTTGCTGAAATCGTCCTTAATTTTACTGGAAATGGTTGGGTTCACGGAATCGAAGTGACTAACCTCGACTCATTCAATGCCGTAACTGAAATCACGGTGAGTGCGGATGATAACGCAACTTCGTTGGTTACAGACGGTACTCTTCAGCTGACTGCGACTACAAACAGCGATGCAACAAATAAGGCTGTCAGCTGGACATCAAGCGACTCAAGAATTGCAACGGTTTCTTCTTCAGGACTTGTAACTGGCGTTGCAGCGGGCAACGTAAAGATTACGGCCACGGCAAAGGACGGTTCTTCTGTAATAGGCGAAATCGAATTGACTGTTACAGAAAACACAGCTACTCCTGTTGCTGGAAGTGAAACCTATACACTTACTGGCGGAGTTGGAACGCCGTACACATCAAGCGATACGTTCCTCTCTATAAATGCAAACTTGGATAACAAATCTCATGGTCTTGTTATGAAAACAAACAGCACGCTTACAGCGAATGTTCTTGCAAACGCAACTGTAACGCTCGGACTTTGTAACTATGACAACGCTTCAACACTGACTGCTACTGATTCAGAGGGCAAAAATGTCATTTCAGGTATCAGCCATGAAGGATTCCTGACCGAATCAGTACCGACTTTAGCCGAAGACGGTGCTGTAACAATTCCTGCTGGCAGCAATGGTGCAAACCATACATGCTCTTCAAAGGTTAATGTTATATTGAAAAACACCGCAGGCAAAGTAACATTTACCTGGAAGAGCGGCGGAATTTACGTACATTCAGTTACGATTGTAAACCAGTAATTAAATCTCCATGCGCCGGAGCATAGGCGCAAAAGTGCCCCCTCGTTGCAACTTGCGGCGAGGGGATTTTTTTTGTTTGCCGGGGGCTGGTTTGTCGGAATCTTGTCTTGTGATTTTTTAGACTTTCTCTTATTCTACAAGTAGAATGTTTGTTTTTTGGGAGATTTGTAATTATGGAAAATTTTTCTTGTTTTGAATCTTTAAAATCTGCTGTTTCTTTATCCAATGGAACTAAAATGCCTTGTCTTGGTTTTGGAACCTGGCAGAGTTTGGACGGAGATGAAGCGTACAATGCGGTTTTGTCGGCTTTAAGGCTTGGGTATCGTCATATTGATACGGCGACGGCTTATGGCAACGAGGAAAGTGTCGGCAGGGCGATTGCTGATTTTTTGAAAGAAAGTTCTGTTAAGCGTTCTGAGCTTTTTATTACGACAAAACTTTGGAACGAAGATCATGGTTACGAAAATACTCAAAAAGCCATTGAGCGTTCTTTGGAGAAACTGGGGCTGGATTATGTTGACTTGTATTTGATTCACTGGCCAAATCCTCTGAAATTTCGTTCATGGTGGCAAAAAGCAAATGCTGAAAGCTGGAAAGCTATGGAAGAAGCCTACGAAGCCGGCAAGCTTAAGGCTATTGGTCTTTCTAATTTTTGTGAGCGTCACATTGATGAACTTTTAAAAACTGCAAAAATAAAACCTATGGTCAACCAGATTAAGGTGTGTCCTGGTCAGCCGCAGACCGAACTTGCTTCGTACAGCAGAAATCTGGGAATGGTTGTTGAAGGTTACAGCCCTCTCGGAACTGGCGGAATTTTTAAAAATGAAGAAATTAGGCAAATTGCGGAAAAATATGGCCATACAATTGCCCAGGTTTGCATTCGCTGGAGTTTGCAGCAGAATATTGTTCCTCTTCCAAAAAGCGTAAATCCAGAGCGAATCGAAGAGAATTCTAAAATTTTTGATTTTGAACTGTCCGTTGAAGACATGAATAGAATTGCGAATTTGAAGAATCTTGAAATCAAGCCTGCCAGAAATCCTGACGAAGCGGAATTTTAGAAAAATTTAGTTTTAAGTATGAAGTGTGCCTTTAAAAGTTGAAGACAATTTTTGAAGGTACACTTTTTTTTTATGCTTATTTAATTTTATTTTTTGAAGACTAAAAAATCCAGTTTTTTTTCAATTTTTTTTCCAAAAATGTGTAAAAGTTGACTTTTGATGGAATTTATATATTAAAAAGAAACGTTAAAACGTTTGCGTTGCAAACTTTCTTATCATAGGTTGTTTTTCACTTCGATGCGAAACAACTTAAAAAGTCAATCCCAAAACTTAGGTTTTAATCTTGACTTTTTATTGGAGAAAAAAATGTCTTTGAAAAATGAATTGACTCCAGCAGAAAAATGGAACAGTCTTACCCTTGCAAACAATTTTATTTTTTGTAAAGTTCTTGAAGAAAATCCTGATGTCTCTAAAAAACTTCTGGAAATGCTTTTAAACATAAAAATCGATAGAATTGAAAAAACTTGCTCGGAATATTCTCTTAAAACAGATTTTGATTCTCATGGTGTTCGATTTGATGTCTACGTAAAGGATGGAACCGGACGTTGTTTTGATATTGAAATTCAGACTTCTAAAGTAACGAAACTTGCAAAGAGGGCAAGATATTATCAGGGGTTGATGGATGTTGACAATATTCAATCCGGTGGAAATTATGAAAGTTTAAAAGAAAGTTATGTAATTTTTTTATGCATGGGTGATGCTTTTGGTTATAATCTTCCTGTTTATACATTCCGCTATATTGCGTTAGAAGACAAAGCAATAGAGATGGGAGATGGGACTGTTAACGTCTTTTTTAACGCAGGTATGTATGATAAAATGGAGTCGGAGAAGTTGCGTTCATTTTTTAAGTACCTGTGTGGAAAAACATCAAAAGATAATTTTACAGACAGGCTTTCTGCATTGGTCGAACGTGTAAAAATGAATGCCCAATGGAGGCACAGATATATGACATGGGAACAGGAAATGCGAATACAGGCGGAAGAACGGGCTCAGGAACTTGCACCTGTTATAGCACAAGAACTTGCAAAAGATATAGCAAAAGATATAGCAAAAGATATGGCTAAAAACATGGCGGAGAATATGGCTAAAGATATGGCGAGCGGTATGGCTAATGGTATAGCTAAAAATTTGGTCAAAGAAGAAGTTGAAGAAAAAACTCGTGAAACTGCTAGAAAAATGCTTTCTAAAAATATTCCAGAAGATGTTGTTGCGGAGTGTACAGGGCTGAAACTTTCTGATGTAAATAAACTCCTGAAAGGCTGATTATTTTATTCTGGCTTAAAAAAATTACGGAGCGCGCGGAAAGATTATGCAGTTTTTTTAGGCTGTCTTACGCCGGACATGGAAGCCTTTAGTTGCCGGCGGATGCCGGCAATGAGCGGTTAGCGAAGCTGGAATGGCCGGTCGCGGGAAGTTGATGCCGTCCAAAAAAAACAGCGGAATTTTCTTCCGCCGTTTTGATTGTTTTTATTCCCAGCCGAATGTTGCCGGTGGTTTGTTTGTTGCATCAAAATACAATGCGTCTACAAACGGCAGGGCTGCAATCTGACGTATAATTTCTTTTAATACGTCCATTGGAAGCCATGCAAAACGGGCTGTCATAACGTCTTCCGAGCAAACTGGGCGCAATACAAAGCTTGCTTTTTCTTTTGACGAAGCGTAAGGCAAATCGATTGTAAGATGCTGGAAAATTGAACTGTAAAGGCCGTTTTTGTGCAATTGTGTTAAAACGATGTTGTCAACTTCTCGCAACTGGTCGAGCCGTTCTTTTGTACAGTAGCCTTCCTGTATTTTCAGGTCTTCGTCTTTTAATTGAGGATTCTGGTACAGCTTAAGAATTGTACGGTTCAAAAATTGTGAACTGTTTGTAATTCTTGAAGAGCAGCTTTCGACTTTTTCGCGTTTTGCTGGAATGTGGTAAAATCCGTTGCCTTCGTTTTTGAAAGTGAGGCAGGCCGGAAAACGGTATGTCCTGAAATCTCCCTGTACTCCGACTGAACGTACTGGCAAAACTGAGCGCTTTAATTCTGATGTGCAATTTGGGCAAAACTGGTCGATTACTACGCTGTCGAGTTCTTTTTGAGCTTTTGCAAGTTCTTCCTTGTCGTTGTCTGTAAATGTACCGTCAGAGCAGAGCACATTGATTGAAAGGCCTGGACCTGGGAAAGGATGGCGCATTACGAGCTCGTCTGCAAGTCCGAGTTTTTTTCCGATTGAGCGGACTTCGTCTTTGTACAAATCCTTAAGAGGCTCGATAATCATGCCCTGTTCAATGAGTTTTTGAATCCCTTCTACGCGGTTGTGATGAGTTTTTATTGTCTTGCTGTTTTTTGTTCCGCCCGATTCGATTATATCCGGATAAAGCGTTCCTTGTGCAAGCATCCATTTGTCTTCGTCAAGATTCTGTTCTTTTACGAAAGCGTCGCGCACTGTTATAAAATTTTCGCCGACTGCCATTCTTTTTTTCTGTGGGTCAGTAAGGCCTTTGATTGCATTTAAAAAACTCTCTGAAGCGTCTTTTACTACAAAATTTTTGAATCCGTGGTCGTGATATGCCTTTTCGACATTTTTTGATTCGTTTTTGCGCATAAAACCGTTGTCGATATGAAGTCCCAGAACTCTGTCCTGTCCGAGAGCTTTGTTTAAAAGCGCAAATGCAACTGTCGAATCAACGCCGCCGCTCAAAAAGAGAAGAACGTTCTTTGTTCCAGCATCTTTTTTTATTGTTTCTGTAATGTGCGAAAGAACTGTGTCTTCGTCCCAGTTTATTTCCATTCCGCAGAAATCTGCGAAATTTTTAAAGATTTGATTGCCTTCTGGAGTGTCTTTTACTTCGCAATGGCACTGGAGCGAAAATCTTTTTTTTGCAAGGTTTTGAAGTGCTGCAAATTTGCAGTCTTTTGTTGAGCCGATAACCTCAAAGCCTTCTCCTGGTTCTAGAACTTCGTCCTGATGGCTCATCCAAACCTGAGTTTCTGAAGATATGCCTTTTAAAAGCGGTGAATTTCTGCCTTCCTGGGTTTGAATTAAAGTCGCATGTCCAAATTCTCCAGTGTGCGCTTTGCCGACTTTGCCGTTGTATGACTGTGCCATAAGCTGATGTCCGTAGCATAATCCAAGAATTGGCAGGTCAAGGGTTAGAATTTCTTTATTAAAGTCAGGAACGTTTTCTTCATAAACGGAAGATGGTCCGCCACTTAGAATGATTCCTTTTGCATTTTCAAAAACGGAAAGTTCTGCGCTTGGAAGTGCAATTTCTGAATAATATCCCATTGCACGAAAACGCTTTGCGATAAGATGCGCATATTGTGAACCGAAATCTAGAACAACGATTTTAGAACGTGACATTTTTTCTCCCATAATAATGAAGTTTGCAACGCAAACTTTTAAAGATAAAAACAAGAATAATTTGCTTTCGATTATAAATTATTTTGAATAAATAATAAACGGGTTTTGAAAGGATTGTGTTTTGCTATCAAAAAAAATATGGCGTTCAAAAATTAAAGGCTGTGTTTTTTTAGTTTTGTCAAATACTCGCTCAGTTCTTTTAAAACTTTTTGGGTAACCTGCTGGTTTGATTTTACTAGAAACCTGAAATTTTTACCGCGGATTTTTACGAGTGTAGTGTCGGTTATTGCTGTTGCTGTGGAACTCCGTGGTTTTACGAGAATGCAGTTTAATTCGCCAAAAAAATCGCCACGGTAATAAAATAAAGTGTTTTCGTACTCGCTTCTGTCGAGTTTTATGCAGCCTTTTAAAATATAGTAGGCAAAAGTGTTCTGGTCTCCTTCTTTGTAGAGCTTTTCGCCTGGCGCAAGGTAGGTGAGCGCAATCTGGTTTGCAAGAAGAAAATCTGGACGTATAAAAAGAGTGCGCTTTAATTTTTCTGAAAAAGTCGAGTCTTCTTTTTTGGGAAGAAGATAAAGTTCTCCAAGCAGAAGTTCATCAAAAAACTGACAGACAAAAATGTACTGGGCAAAAAACATAAAAAATACGAAGAAAAAAAAGATGTCCAATAGCAAGATGATTACGTTTCCGAGCACGCCGTAAATCAGGTTATAGCGGCTTATATTGATGAATGAATGCAAAATCGTTCTAAAAATCCAGAAACTGACTGTGCAGACAAAGCCTGACAAAAGACAGAGCCGGAATTTTGGTTTTGTGCCTGAGCCGATTTTGTACATTAAAACGACGACGATAAAAATAAAGAGGTTAAAAAGCGATGTAAGAAATTTTCCGTTTAAAATGCTGTCGTAAATAAAATCTAATTGCGGAAAACGCTGAAAAAATGGAAGCTTTAGGATCGTTTTTATCGACATATAGGCGAATAAAAAACTTACGATTATTGAAACAAAAATAAATTCAAAGACAAATGCTAGAATTTGGTTAAAAAGCGCGCGCCGTTGCTGCTGGTCGTGAAAAATATTTCTCATGGCGGCAAAGACCGAAGCAAAGAGCCTGCGCGCCATCCAGACAATAAAAAATAAAAGAAGAAATTCCAGTGTGCTGAATTTTTTTGGTGTTTGGAAGGCGGAAATTACGCTTCGTGGATCAAAATATTTTTGAAGTTCGGGAATAGCGCTGTAGATAGATGTGAGCAGTTCTGGAGAAGCGTGCAAAAAACGCACTGCGATCAAAATCGTCATTAAAAGCACCGGAACTACAGAAAAAATAAGGTCAAACGAGCAGGCACTTGAATAACTTAAGAGACCGTTTTGAAAGAACAACTTAAGGTTGAGAAAAACGCTCTGTGCAAAAGTTACAATGGTGACTGCCCGTTTTTTCATCAGAGATTACAAAATTAGAAATCTGCGAGTTTTGGAGCGCGTGGGAACGGAATAACGTCGCGGATATTCTGCATTCCTGTAACGTAGAGCAAAAGACGCTCAAATCCAAGTCCGAATCCTGAATGAGGAACTGTGCCGAATTTGCGCAAATCAAGATACCAGCTGTAATCTTCCGGTCTTAAACCGAGTTCCTTGATTCTGTTTAAGAGCTTGTCGTAGTCTTCTTCGCGTTCTGAACCGCCGATAATTTCGCCAAGTCCTGGTACAAGAACATCGACTGCTTTTACAGTTTTTCCATCGTCATTTGCCTTCATATAGAAAGCCTTGATTTCTTTAGGATAGTTGTAAACCATTACCGGGCATTTGTAGATTTTTTCTGTCAGATAGCGTTCGTGCTCTGTTGCCAAATCGCAGCCCCAGTATGGCTTGTATTCAAAATCTTCGGCATGTTTTTCGAGTTCTGCGATTGCCTCTGTGTAAGAAACGCGCTTGAAAGGAGTTTCTACAACGTGGCGCAGAGTGTCGATTACGCCAGGCTGAATTCTCTTGTTGAAGAATTCCATATCTGCAGAACATTTTGTCAAAGCCCAGTTCAAAAGGTATTTGATAAAATCTTCCTGAATGTCCATGTTATCTTCGAGGTCGAAGAATGCCATTTCTGGTTCGCACATCCAGAATTCTGCCAGGTGGCGGGTTGTATTTGAATTTTCTGCACGGAAAGTAGGACCAAAGGTGTAAACACGGCCGAGGGAAGTTGCCATAGTCTCTGCTTCGAGCTGTCCGGAAACAGTAAGGCTTGCTTTTTTTCCGAAAAAGTCCTTGTTGTAGTTTACAAGTTTTGAAGCGTCGTCTTTTTTCATTCCGGCAGCGCCTTTTTCAACTGCTATTTCTGCGAGTTTTTCCATTGAAAGTGTTGTAATCTGGAACATTTCTCCAGCGCCTTCGCAGTCAGAACAGGTGATTTCTGGAGTATTGATGTAGTAAAAACCACGTTCCTGAAAGAATGTGTGCAGGGCAAACGCCATCTGGCTTCTCATTCTAAAAACTGCGCCGAAAGTATTTGTGCGGGCGCGCAAGTGTGCATTGTCACGCAAAAATTCCATCGAAGCGGCTTTTTTCTGAATCGGATAATCTGAAGGGCATTTTCCCAAAACAACGAGTGTTTCGAGATTTACTTCGACAGACTGGCCTGAAGCAGGAGATTCGATGAGTTTTCCTGTAGCCTTGAGCGAAGCGCCTGTCGAAAGGTCTTTTAATGCTTTTTCGATATTTTCAGAATTCTGTGGATTTGCCGGATTTGTGCGGTCGAAAGTAAGCTGAATAGAAGCGAAGCAGGAACCGTCATTTACCTGAATAAAAACAAGGTTCTTTGAATCGCGGACTGTACGTGCCCAGCCACAAACTGTAACCGGGCGACCGTCTGGTGCGGATGTTAAAATATCCTTAATAAGTTCTGTTTTCATAATCCATTAGTATAGCGAATTTTAACAGGTGTTTCAACGAGCAGTTGCGTGTGCTTTTTTTTGATTGAGCCTTATTGCTTTAAAAGTTTTTTGTCTATTTTTTCGCGGCGGCTGTTCATGTTGTAGTCAAAAAGCGAATAGCCGATTTTGTTCATTTTTTTTAAGAGTTCTACGTAGCGTGTTCCTGGAAGAACTTTTTCGGCTTCTTCCATATAAATGCCGCATTTTTGAGTGTCTTTCTGTTCAAAATAAAACTGCGCAAGGTTTATGTTGCAATAATATTTGTCGTAGCTGGAAACTGCATATTTTTGCGCTTTTTTGAAAAACTCTCCAGCTTTTGAATTGCTTCCTCCTCCAACTGCCGGAGCGTAATAATACCACCAGCCGCTTAAGGTTAGGGCAAACGGCATTTGCGGATTATTTTTTACGACAAGCGCATAATCTTTTTTTTCCTGAAGTCCGACTGTTATTGAAGCGGAACGTGGCAAAAACTGCATCATTGAATTTGTAATATCGGCGGAAGTAAGGACAAACCACGGATTGAGAGTTTCGGCGGTTTTTCCTTCGGAATATTTTGTAAGCCGTTTGTACTGCGGTCTTAAAATTGGTTCCATTTTTGGAGAATGCATGTCTTTTTCGTATTCGCAGTTGTACTGTGCGGTTGCGAGCATATTTGTGCAGACAATCTGCGCTTCTTCGCTGAATGAGTTGATTTTTTCGTTGATAGATTCTCTGTAAGAAATAATTTTTTCTATACATTCGTCGGCTGTTGCGTATGAACGCAGCGTAAGGCGAAAATCGAAAATTTCAGAAATAAGAGTGTTTTCGGCTTCTGAAAATTCGGCTGCAAAATTTTTTTGTGCAAAGCTGAATGTGAGTATTGCGCTTATGGCGAAAATTGCTTTTTTTAAGTTTTTCATTGTGGCTTTAGAATATAAAATTAACGGAAATTTTTAAAGATATGTGAAAAAAATGCCGCTCTGACAATTGTTTTTAGCCCGGATTGCAGCAGCACGCAGTGTCCGCCTCTGGCGGATGAGCGGAAGCGGAACTGCGGAAAGCCGGTTTGAAAACTGAATTTGCTCCAAAAATTTTTTACTTGAATATAGCATATAAAAAGTGTTATAGTTTCTTCTATTATGGAGAACAGTACTAAAAAAGTAATTCCAATTTTTTTTGCAACTGATAACAATTATGTTCCTTTTTTGGCGGTTGCACTGACTTCGCTTTTGGACAATGCTTCTAATGATTATTTTTATAAAATTTATATTTTGACAACAAGCCTTAAAAAAGAATATATTGAACAGTTAATGTTGATTTGCCGCGATGCCCGTCCTGACGGTGTTTCGATTGATTTTGTTTCTTTGACCGAAGAAATGGATAAGTCTTCTGGAAATTTCCATTTGCGCGATTATTATTCAAAAGAAACTTACTGCCGCGTTTTTATTCCGAGGGTTTTTCCTCAGTACGACAAAGTTATTTATCTGGACTGCGACATTGTTGTAAAGGGCGATATTTCTGAATTTTACAATATCGACATTGGCGACAATATTCTCGGCGCTGCCAGCGAAGAAGTCATGATGGAATATGACGTTTTTGGCGACTATGTTGAAAAAGCGCTTGGAATTCCTCGTGAAAAATATTTTAGCGCCGGTGTTCTTTTAATCAATGCAAAAAAATACCGCGAAGATGACATTGAAACAAAATTCATTGACTTGATGAATACTTATACATTCCGTGTTACCCAGGACGAAGATTATCTTAACGTTTTGTGTTATGGAAAGGTAAAAATGGTTGATTTGGGATGGAATAAATCTTCGTTTAAGTCTGACAAATTCGACGACAAAAATCTCAAGCTTATTCACTACAAAATCAACTGGAAGCCTTGGCATTATGACAACGTTTACTATGAAGAGCATTTTTGGGATTATGCGCAAAAGACTTTTTTGTACGATGCAATTTTAAAAATCAAGGCTGGCTATACGGAAGATTTGCACGAGCGGGACAGGCTTGCCTTTGAAAATCTTGTAAAAATGGCCATCGAAGATTCAAACGATCCGAGCAATTATTGTAATTCTCAAAAAATGAAGGCTTAAAATAACCGGAAACGGAGTTTTGTATGGAAAATCAAGTGGAAATTCAAAAAGATCCCGGCAGACTTGCAATTATCGAAAAAATAAAGCAGTTTGAGCGGGAAGAGCGCTGGGCACAGGACGTTGAAGACGATCCTCCGACAATTCCACTTAAGCCGGAAATGGTTGATTATCTGAACGAAAAGATTTCGAGCCGTTTTTGGATGAAATTTGCAAATATCCTTGCACGAAACTTTATAAATTCACTTTTGCGCAAAAAAATCATGATTTTGAAGGAAGTGAAAGGTCTTGAAAATTACGTTGAAATGAAGAGAAACGGTGCGATTATTACCTGCAATCATTTTAACGCAATGGATAATTTTGCTGTTTACAAAGCAATCGAAAAACATGTCTATCATCGCGAACTTGTAAAAGTATGCCGCGAAGGAAATTATACGAATTTTCCGGGTTTTTACGGATTTCTTTTTAAGCATTGCAACACTTTGCCTTTGAGCAGCGTTGCTTCCACAATGAAAAATTTTATGCACGCTGTAAAGACTTATCTTGCGCAGGGCAGGCAGATTTTGATTTATCCTGAGCAGGCGATGTGGTGGAATTACAGAAAGCCGCGGCCTCTTACTTCTGGAGCGTTTAAGATGGCTGCCGAAAATAATGTTCCTGTCATTCCGTTTTTTATTACGATGCAGGATTCTGACATTGTTGATTCGGACGGTTTTTTTGTTCAGGAATATACAGTGAATATTCTAAAACCGATTTTTCCAAAAGAAGAGCTTTCTGTGCGCCAGAATGCCGAATTTATGAAAAACGAAAATTATTCTGTCTGGAAAAAAGTTTACGAAGAATTCTATGGAATTCCTCTCGTTTATTCGGAAGAAGAAAAATAGTTATGGCGGACAGGCGAAAAATAATTTATTATAAGGATGAATTGAACGACGAGTTTTCTACTGCCGTTATTGTTCCTCGAAAAATCGACGAAACCTGGAATTACGGTGGCCGCGGTTTTTGCTGGAACCTCATTCACTTTTTTATTTACAGAGTTATTGCCGTTCCTGTCGCGTGGTCTTACCTGAAGCTGAAATTTTCCCACAAAATTGTAAACAGGCAGGTTTTAAGGCCTTATAAAAAGCAGGCTTTTTTTGTTTATGCAAACCACACCAACGTCTTTGCAGATCCTCTTGTTCCGACCTTTGTCTGCTGGCCAAAAGACGCAATGGTTATTGTTCACCCTAACAATGTTTCAATTCCTGTTTTGGGAAGATTTTTGCCTTATGTCGGGGCTCTGCCTTTGCCCGATAATTTGAAGGCCGGCCGGAATTTTATGGAAACGATAAAATTTCATGTTTCTAAAAAACGTGCAATAATGATTTATCCAGAAGCGCATATCTGGCCGTTTTATACGAAAATCCGCGGTTTTTTGGACAGTTCATTTAAATATCCTGTTGAATACAATACGCCGGTTTTTTGCTTTACCAATGTCTATAAAAAACGGCGTTTTTCAAAAAATCCAAAAATGGTGACTTATGTTGACGGTCCGTTTTTTGCTGACGAGAATTTAAGTCCAAAAGAAAAACGCAGGTCGCTTAGAAATCAGGTTTTTGAGACAATGTGCGAACGCAGTAAACTCAACGAAGTTGAATTGATAAAATATGAAAAATTGGAGAACACTGAACAATGAAAAACATTCTTTTTTGCGGAAACTATAAAGTTTTTGACGGAATGCTTTCTGCAATGCTTTCTATTTTTAAGAGAACCGAATCAAAAGAACCGTTTGCTTTTTTTATTTTTACAATGGACGTTTCTTATCTAAAGGCTGATTATACTCCGCTTACAGATTCTCAGGCTTTGTTTTTGGACAGCCTTGCAAAAACTTATAATCCGGAAAACTTCGTTAAAAAGATTGATGTTACGGATATTTATAAAAAGGAATTTGACAGCTGTCCGAACGAGCAGTGTTATTGTTCGCCTTACACTTTAATCAGACTTTTTGCCGACCTTTACGAAGAACTGCCGGAAAAAATCCTTTATCTTGATGTTGATATTCTTTTTAACCGCGATATTGACCTTTTGTGGAATACAGATATTGAAGGCTTTGAATATGCGGCGGCCCGCGACCATTACGGAAAATTTTTAATAAATCCGAATTTTATCAATGCTGGCGTAATTTTATTTAATTTGAAAAAATGCCGCGAAACCAAACTTTTTGAAAAATGCCGCGAACTGATAAAGACAAAAAAACTTGTTTTTGCGGACGAAAGTGCGATAATCCGCTGCACTACAAAAAAGAAAATGCTCAGCCAGCGTTTTAACGACCAGAAATTTTTATATAAAAATACTGTAATCCGTCATTTTTCTAAGCGGCTTTTTTGGACTCCTTATCCGCATACTGCAAACATAAAGCAGTGGAGCGTTACTAAAGTCCATAAAATTTTTGGCTATGAGAATTTTGATGATATTCTTTACGAATATATTTATCAGAAAAACAAATTTGAAAGGGAATTTAATAAAAATTAGATTTTTAAAGGCACGTTTTTTTTAGCTGATTTTTTGCAATTTAGCGCGCAGTAAAAGTTTTGCACGCCAAATTGCCGTGGTTTTAAAATGATTTTTCTGTTTCTTCTTTTGCTGTAACTTTTGAACTGAAATATGCAAGGAAAATTCCTGTCAATACGCAGATCAGACATGCAATTCCAGAAAGAACGCCGGAAATTCCTTTTATTCCAGGGAAAAGCTGGATTGCTGAGCCTGCAATAAGTCCGAAAATTACGGCATAGGTCTGATTTGGTGCAATTCTAAGAAACGTTTTTACAATCCAGGCTCCGCACAAAAGACCTGCTAAAACTCCGATTCCATTTGGAAGCAGGAGAAAAAAAGCCTGCAAGGTTTGTGACGGAACAAAAAGTGCCGGAATGCTTTTCATTACAATCGGATAAACTCCCATAATCAGCATTAAAAGCGAACCCGAAATTCCTGGAATTATCATGGCAATTGCTCCGACAAAGCCTGCCGCAAAAATGTGCAGTGCGAGCGGAAATGTCCATTGCGGAAGCGATTTTGACATTTCTTTTGAGGTATCAATGTCGCTTCCTAAAAGCCCGAATCCAATCAAAACTGCAAAACCTGCAAGCGCGCAGATTACGACAGAAATTGTTTTTTTTGCAGTAAATTTCTGTCCGTCCTGTTTTTTTGTCATAAAAGAAAAAAGCATTGGAATGCTTCCGATTATAAGTCCTGTAAAAAAATAATCTGTCTGAACCGGGAAATTTTCGTACAAAACCGTAATCAGTTTGCTAAAAAGAAGAACTCCGAGAGCCATTCCTCCGACAACAGGAATTACAAAGCGCCTGTTTTCGATAAGTTTTTTTATATTCAGTGTGATCGCATTTACAAAACGGTCATAAATGTTAAAGACAACTGCCATTGTACTGCCAGAAACTCCAGGAATTACATTTGCCATTCCGATTGCAATTCCTATAAACAAAAGTTGTACCATATTCATAAAAATCTCCCATATCTCCTGTTATTTTATTGGAAATTTAAATCCTGTTCGTTTTCATCCTCAAGAAATTTTGTTTCCTTTTTTATAACATGCCTTATCATAAAGACAAAAAATACGATTAAAGCGACAAAGAGCACGATTCCTATGATTTTATAAACAACAGACGCACCTTCGCCAATAAATCTAACTAGAT
>SAMEA104315426__coassemble_627_pt1 | contig 17489 bp, 18 predicted proteins | sample SAMEA104315426__metabat2_high_PE_039 | metagenome-assembled genome bin SAMEA104315426 (sample SAMEA104315426) | gut metagenome | biome: Monkey gut; feature: monkey-associated habitat; material: faeces | place: China | collected 2013 | reverse complement strand
AAAAATATGAGAAAACTTAAGAATGTGCTTGTTACAGGCGGAGCCGGCTTTATCGGTTCAAACTTTATTCATTATCTTTTTGGAAAATCAACAAGCGGCGAGAAAGCCTTTGAAGATGCAAATTTTTCAGGAAGAATAATCAACGTTGACTGCCTTACTTACGCAGGAAACGGAGAAACACTAGAAGACATTGACAAAATTTTTGGTTCAGGCGAAAAAGACCCTTCAAAACGCCGTTATTTTTTTGAAAAAGTAAACATCTGCGATAGAAGTGAAATCGAAAGAATCTTTAAGCAGTATGATATTGATACAGTCGTTCATTTTGCGGCAGAAAGCCATGTAGACCGCTCGATTTTGGGACCTGAAACTTTTATCAAGACAAACATCTTCGGTACTTATACACTTTTGGACGTTGCCCGCAATTACTGGGGAGTAAGCCTCGACAATCCTCGGGACGATGTTCTGTTCCACCATATTTCTACTGATGAAGTTTACGGTTCTTTGGGTCCTACTGGATATTTTACTGAAACTACAGCCTATGATCCTCGTTCACCTTATTCTTCAAGCAAAGCTTCTAGCGACCATCTTGTAATGGCATATTATCACACTTACGGGCTTCCAATTACGCTTTCAAACTGTACAAACAATTACGGTCCGTATCAGTTCCCGGAAAAACTTATTCCTTTGATGATTTTAAATATGCAGGAAAAGAAAAATCTTCCTGTTTATGGCGAAGGAAAAAACATCCGCGACTGGATTTATGTTGAAGATCACAACCGCGCAGTTTGGCTCATTTTAAATAACGGAAAAACAGGCGAAAAATACAATATCGGCGGCGAAAATGAATGGCAGAATATTACGCTTCTCGACAAACTTATCGAGCTTACCGCTAAAGAAACCGGCATGAGCGAATCTGACATAAAAAGCACAATTACTCACGTAAAAGACAGACCTGGACATGACCAGCGTTATGCAATCGATTGTACAAAAATTAAAACCGAACTTGGCTGGGAAAGAAAAATGTCTTTTGAACAGGGACTTTTGCTGACTGTAAAATGGAACTTGAACAATAAAGACTGGATTAACCATATTCTGTCAGGAGAATATCTTAACTGGGTAGAAAAAAACTATTCAAAAAGATAAATCTGAATAAACAAAAGGCTGTCTTTAGAAAAACTTCATAAAGACAGCCTTTTTTGTTTTTTAATCTGATTTGAAAAAATTACAGGTCTTTTCCAGTGATTTTTTTTACACATTCGTGATAAAGCTTTGAAGTTTCTGCAACAACTTCTGCTGGAATGCTTTTTATCGTCGGATCACCGGCAAGGTTGTTTTCTTTGAGCCAGTCGCGGATAAATTGCTTGTCATAGCTTGCAGGACTTGTTCCTACCTTGTAGGTTTCTGCATTCCAGAAGCGGCTTGAATCTGGAGTCAAAACTTCATCGCCAAGAACAAGCTCTCCGTTCTCGTCAAGACCGAATTCAAATTTTGTGTCTGCAATGATGATTCCGTTTTTGAGCGCATGTTCATAACATTTCTTGTAAATTGCAAGAGCTGTTTTTTCGATTTTGCTTCCAAGGTCTTTTCCTGGGAATTTTTCATCGAGATCTTTTTTCATATAATCGATTGTCACGTTAATATCGTGACCTTCTGCTGCTTTTGTTGATGGAGTTACAATTGGCTCGTCAAGTTTTTCTGCCTGTTTGTACTCTTTGTCAAAACTGTGGCCGAGGAAAGGTTCGCCCTTTTTGTATGCCTCGTACATAGAACCGAACATATAACCGCGGACAATTACCTCGTAAGGAATCATCTTGAGTTTTTTTACGAGGATTGTGCGTCCTTCAAATTCCGGGCTGTTGAATTCTTCCGGCATATCCTTTAAATCTGAAGAAATCATATGGTTTTTTACAATATCTTTTGTAAAGTCAAACCAAAAGTTTGAAAGAGCATTTAATACCTTGCCCTTGTCTGTAATCATTGTAGGAAGAATTACATCAAATGCTGAAATTCTGTCCGTTGTAACGATAACCATGCGGCCGTCTTCAAGATCGTAAACTTCACGAACTTTTCCACTGATAATTTTTTTCATATCTTACCTCATTTTATATGAATAAATATTTTCTAAAATTGAATCGCTGTTTTTGCGCAGCTACTGCTCAATTGCCTTTACGGCTGAGCGGACAAGTGAACTTTCGCCTTTTTTCATGACGAGAAGCTTTCCGTTTTTTGCAACGACAATCAAGTCCTTAACTCCGCATAAACTTACAGGAATATCGGAATAAACAAAATTGTTTTCACATTCAACCTGAACGACTTTGTTGTTCATCGGATTTGTGCAAAGTTCGCTGAAAGTGTCCCAGCTGCCCACATCCGTCCACTTGAATGTAGCCTTTACGACCGCTGCATTCTCGGATTTTTCGGCAATAGCCTTGTCAACGGCAATCGACGGGACGTCTTGATAAGTGATTTCCATTTCCGGCCAGTTTTTTATTACATAAACGCCATTAACCTGCTTTAGAGAAGGTTTTTTGCCTTTTGTAACGGCTTCAAAGGCATTGCTTACTTTTGGAGTGCACGAAAGCATTTCGTTCAGGAACATTTTTCCTTCAAAGGCAAACATTCCCGAATTCCAGAAATAATTGCCCGACTCAAAATATTCCTTTGCGGTTTTTTCGTCCGGTTTTTCTTTAAAATTTTCGATTTTAAAAGTGTGGTTTTCGCCAGTTAAGTCTTTTCCGGCCTTTATGTAGCCGTAACCTGTCGCTGCCTGTGTTGGCGCAATTGCAAAGCAGACAAATTTGCCGTTTTCTGCCGCATCGGCCGCATTTTTACAGTCTTTTGCAAATTGGTCGACTGGACTGATTACGTGATCGCTTGTAAGCACAAGAAAAGTATGGGAAGAATCCGGTTCAAGATTGTTGATTAAATTTACTCCGAGCATGATTGCCGCTGAAGTGTGCTTTGGCGCAGGTTCTGCCAGGACTATTGATTCTGCAAGGAGTTTTCTTGCGTCCGCTTCTTCTGAACGTTCTGCCAGTTTTTTTATCTGCAGAGTACATTCATTTTCAATATCTTTCCTTGTAACGACTACGATTTTTCCGGAAATTTTTAATGCGAGCGCGCGAATTAAACTTTCCTGCAAAAAAGAAATATTGTCGTTTAAGGCCATAAACTGTTTTGGATGAGTCGGACTAGAAGCCGGCCACAAACGTTCTCCAAAACCACCGGCCATGATAATAACATCTGTAATCATTTTTTTGCCTTTATTATTTGTCAAAAAGGTCGATTCTTCTTTGGTGACGGCCGCCTTCAAATTCTGTTTCGAGAAATTTATCGGCAATCATTTCCGCCATTTCGTAGGCAATGATTCTTGCGCCCATGCACAGCACATTTGCATTGTTGTGGCGGCGTGTGTATTCTGCCATTACAAGGTCGGTGCACAAAGCCGCACGGATTCCTTTGTGTTTGTTAGCAGCCATGCTCATTCCGATTCCTGTTCCGCAGATTAAAATTCCGCAGAAAGCCTGAGTTGAAGCGACTAAGTCGCCTACTTTTTCTGCAAAAACCGGATAATCGACGCTGTCTCCAGTGTCAGTTCCAACATTGATTACTTCAAAACCTTTTGATTTTAAGTGTTCGATTAAACGTGCCTTGTACAAATAACCTGCGTGGTCGGCACCGATTGCTATAGTTTTAGACATTGTTCATTCCTGTAAAATGAAATTTGATTGAATTACAGCGAAAACTTTAGCATAAATTGCGGTTTTTGTCAGCAGAATAAAAAATAGTCCTAAAAAAATGAAAAATATATTGACAAAAAAACATAAAACTTATTATTGTTAGCAATGGTTAATAAAAGTTAGTAATTATTATTTGGGTTACAATGGTGCTAACTATTCTTAGCCGGAGGTTTTATTATGCCGTTGCTTTTTGCTTCAATCGGAGATGAGGTTTCTGTTGCCTCGATTACGGGCACTCAAGCTGTAAAACAGCATTTGGCTGACATGGGATTTTCTGAAGGCTCAAAAATTACGGTAATTCAGAAGATTGCAACAGGTTTGATTGTTAAGGTCAAGGAAGTCAGGCTTGCAATTGACAAAAGTATGGCTGCAAAAATTCTGATTAAATAGCAGGAAATGGAGGAAAAAATGAGTACTTTAAGAGACGCTGAGGTTGGTTCTACCGTGACAGTTACAAAGCTTGACGGTGAAGGAGCATTAAAACGCCGCCTTATGGACATGGGATTTACGAAAGGCTGTAAAGTTTTTGTAAGAAAAGTTGCTCCGCTTGGAGATCCTGTGGAAGTTACAATCCGCGGATATGAGCTTTCTGTGCGCAAAGATGATGCGCAAAATATTGAAGTTGAATAAAAATCAAAAAAGGATATAAAAATGAGTACTAAAATTGCACTTGCAGGAAATCCAAACTGCGGAAAAACGACAATGTTCAATTCCCTTACTGGAACTGTTCAGTATGTTGGAAACTGGCCTGGAGTAACTGTCGAAAAAAAAGAAGGAAAGGTAAAAGGAAAAAGCGATTTGATTGTGACTGACCTTCCGGGAATTTATTCACTTTCTCCATACACAAATGAAGAAGTTGTTTCGCGCGATTATCTGGCTTCTGGCGAACCTGCTGCCGTAATCGATATTGTCGACTCGACAAACATTGAAAGAAACCTTTATCTTACAACTCAGATTATGGAGCTCGGAAAACCTGTCGTAATGGCGCTCAACATGGTTGATGCCCTTAAAAAATCTGGAGATAAAATTGATGCGGCAAAACTTTCTGAAAAACTCGGCTGTCCAGTAATCGAAACTGTAGCTCTCCACGGAAAAGGCGTAAAGGAAATAATTGCCGCCGCGCAAAAAGCCGCTTCTGAAAAAACTAAGCCGGCTGTAATTCATTTTTCTTCTGATGTTGAAAATGCGATCGGCGCAGTTGAAAAGATTTTGCCTTCAGAAATTGAAGAATCTACGCGCAGATGGACGGCAATAAAAGTTCTTGAAAGGGACAGCGTGATTCTTTCAAAGCTGAAACTTGACGAAGAATCAAAAATCAAGGCTGAAAACGAAACTTGCGCCTTGGAAAAGTCTCATGACGACGATATTGAATCAATCATTACAAATGAAAGATACGAGAGCATCAATGCGATTTTGAAAGGCGTTCTTGTAAAATCTGGAAAAACGATGACCGCTTCTGACAAGATCGACCGCATTGTTACAAACAGAATTCTCGGAATTCCGATTTTCCTTGCTGTAATGTGGTTTGTTTATTGGGTTGCAGTTTCTACTGTCGGCACAATGGGAACCGACTGGGCAAATGACGTTCTGTTCGGTGAATGGATTCAGGGCGGTGCTCAGACTTTGCTTGAAAACGCTGGTGCAAATCCTGTTCTTATCGACTGTGTTGTTAACGGAATCCTTGGCGGACTTGGCGCTGTTCTTGGTTTTGTTCCTCAGATGGCGGTTTTGTTCATCTTGCTTTCGATTCTTGAAGATGTCGGCTACATGGTTCGAATCGCGTTCGTAATGGACAGGGTTTTTAGAAAATTCGGGCTTTCTGGAAAATCATTTATTCCGCTTCTTATAAGTTCTGGCTGTGGAATTCCTGGAATTATGGCAAGCCGCACAATCGAGAACGAAAACGACCGCCGTATGACAATTATGACTACGACATGGATTCCTTGCGGTGCAAAACTTCCTGTAATCGCGATGATTGCCGCAATTATTGCAACTAAATTTACCAATTCTGACGGTTCGTGGGTTGGTCCTGCTATGTATGGAATTGGAATTTTGAGCGTTCTGCTTGCTTCAATCATTCTTAAAAAGACAAAATATTTTCATGGTCCGGCTGCTCCCTTTATTATGGAACTTCCTCAGTACCATATTCCTCAGTTAAAGACTGTTCTTTTGCATACTTGGGAAAGATTGTGGTCTTTCATAAAAAAAGCGGGAACAATTCTCTTTCTCGCCTGCCTTGTAATGTGGTTTCTTTCAAGCTACGGCTGGTCTGTAAAAACAGAAGAAAGTGAAAATGAGACTATTGCGCAGCAAACTGCCGAAAAGCCGGTTTTTGGCCTTGTTGAGGATGCGAATGACTCAATTATGGCAAAAGTCGGTGGAGTTCTTCGCTATGCCTTTATTCCGCTTGGTTTTGGAAATGAAGAAGGCGGATGGCAGTGCGCCGCTTCTGTAATTTCAGGTTTTTCTGCAAAGGAAGGAATTGTCACAACGATGGGCGTTCTTGCTGGAGCAAGCGATGAAGATACAGAAGCCCTTGCAGGAGCTGGAGATGTTTCTGATGTAATTTCGGGCGAAGAAGCTGGGGCTGAAGAAAGCGAAGATGGAAATGCAAAAAATGCAGTTGATGCAATTGCAAAGTGGTTCCCGACAGGGCTTGTCGCATTCTGCTTCCTTTTGTTCAACTTGCTTGATTCTCCTTGTCTTGCCGCAATTTCTACAATGGCAAACGAACTTCGCAACCGAAAATGGTTCTGGTTTGCGATTTTATTCCAGAATGCCTTCGCTTACATTGTAACCTTGATTGTTTATCAGCTAGGCAATCTTTTCACGACAGGTCATTTTGGAGCAGGAACTGTCTTTGCGATAATTTTTGTTCTTATGTTCCTGTATGGACTTTTCAGAAAAAATCCGTATGCTGAAATGGATAAAAAAAATTAAAATAAATAAAGGCAATTTTTGAAAAAGAATTATAAGTTTTGGAGATTGCCTTAAAAATATCTGTCCGAAAAAAATTCTTTGCCGGTTTGCAAAACAAAAAGCAAAAAAATCGGACAGATATTTTAACTTTTTTTGCTGGAGGAAAAAATGATTGCAAATATTTTTATTGTTTTGTTCATTGTTTTTTGGATTGTATTTGTTGTTCACTCGATTATCAAATCAAAAAAAATAGAAAAAAAATCAGGAATTCCTGCCGGATGTTATTCTTGCAAGGCTTTTAAGGACGGAAAATGCAAAAGCCACTGCGGAGAATACAAATGATTGCAAATGCACTCTTAATAATTTTATTGCTTTTATTTGCATTTTTAGGACTAAGGGCTTTTATAAAAAGGCTCAATGGCGAAAGTTGCTGTAGCAGCGGAAATTCCGAATTAAAAATAAATCCTTTAGACATGAATAAATCGCACTACCCTTATAAAACTCTCGTAAAAATTGAGGGAATGAAGTGCAAAAACTGCGCAAGGCGCATTCAAAATAAACTTAATGAATCAGGATTTTATGCAAAAGTAAATTTTAAGAAAAAATCTGCAAAAATCCTGTCAAAAGAAATTCTGAGCGGCAACGAAAAAATCGAGAAAATAATAACTTCGCTCGGGTATTCTGTGGTTTAAGAGAAACTTTATCTTTAATTTCTATTTTTTTTATTCTTCCGCAGCCTTGTTTTCAAACTTAGTGTATGAACTCAAGAACAGAAGGTTTACGTCTCCAATCGGACCGTTACGCTGTTTTGCAACAATCAGTTTTGCGTCCTGAACTGGATCTTTTTCGCCCTCTTCCGTCTTTTTTCGTTCACGGTGAATAAACATTACAACGTCTGCATCTTGTTCAATTGAGCCGGAACCTCTCAGTTGCGCAAGTGTCGGTTCTGCACCTTCGGCATCGCGGGCAACCTGACACAATGCAACGACAGGAATATCAAGCTCTCTGGCAAGACTTTTCAGTGATTTTGAAATTTCCGAAACCTGCTCGTAAACGGGAGCGGCTGAATTTTGCGTCGAGATAAGGCCGATGTAGTCGATAAAAATAATTTTTACGCCTTTAGACTGCACCATTCGCCTTGCCATTGCGCGCAAATCCAAAAGTTGCATATTCGGAGTGTCGACGATATAAAGCGGAGAATCAAAAACCCGGCCTGCGGCATCATTTATTTTTTGCAAATCATCAAGTTTCATCATTCCCGAGCGAATTTTGTGTCCAGGAATTCTGCTTACCTGAGAAAGAAGACGCTGGCCGATCTGCTCAAACGACATTTCAAGAGAGAAAAAACCGCATGGAATTTTCTGGTCGATAGCGATATTTTCCATCATAGAAAGAGCCATAGCCGTTTTTCCCATCGAAGGACGCGCGCCGATAATGCTCAGTTCAGACTTCTGAAAACCGCTTGTCATGCTGTCAAGCCTTGTAAAACCGCATGGAATTCCAGAATAAGTGTCGTGGTTGTGATAATGCTGATGAATTATTTCAGACGTTCTCTGGACAACCTCGTGCATATCATGAATCTGAATTGTCTGTCCCATATCAGTAAGGGCAAAAATCTTTTTTTCCGCTTCTTCGAGGATTGAACGGCTTTCACGTGATTCATCAAACGCAGAAGCCTTGATTTCTGAAGAAATTTTAATGAGGCTTCGTCGGGTTGCTCTGTCCAAAACGACATGCGCATAATAATCGATGTTTGCGGCAGAAGGAACTTCATTTGTAAGGGAAGCAATATAAGCTCCTCCGCCCGCTTTTTCCAGCTCATTGTTTTTAGAAAGCTCGTTTGTGAGAGTAAGAATGTCTCCAGTTATTCCGCTTCCAAAAAGTTTTATGAGCGTGCTGTAAATAATCTGATTTTGAAGTGAATAAAAATGTTCCGGGAGCAAAAACGTTACAATATCCTGAATCGAAGTCCAGTCAAGAAGCATTGCCCCTAAAGTTGCAACTTCCGCTTCAAGATTGTGTGGCGGAATCGAGTCTTTTAATCGTTCGTCCATTATTTGCTCCTGTAAAAAAATGTTTTTGTTTTTGAATTATAGTGCCGCTACGATTTTCTATCTTTTTATGAAAAAACTCAGCGACAGTCTAATTTTTTTATATTCAAAAATAGACAAAAAAAGCCGGAAAAATTTCCGGCCTTTTATTCAAACTGTCTGAATTTTTTCAGATTTTGAAAGTAAAAAACTATTCAGCCTTTTCTTCTGCTGGAGTTCCAGCAGGTTCTGCAGGGGCTTCTTTTTTAGAAGAAACTTCCTCTGCTTTGCTGTCTGTAGTCTGTCCTTTTACAGAAATTTTTACTTCAGCGTTTGTTGATTCGTAAAGGTGAATCAAAGCTGTGTAGTGTCCTACACTCTTAATTGTAACACCCTGAATTTCAATGCGTTTGCGTTCAATGTCGAAACCATTTTTGTTCAAGAAGTCAGCAACTGTCTGGCTTGTAACGGCACCGTAAAGTTTGCCGTTTGCAGCTGCAGGAACTGTAAGGTCAACGAGTGTTGCTTCAAGCTTGTCTTTTGTGCTTGCAGCATCCTTTCTCTTAGCTTCTTTGCGGGCTTCGATTTCTGCTTTGCGTCCTTCGAAATATGCTACAGTGTCAGCATTGTATGGAACAGCAAACATGTGTGGGAAAAGGAAGTTGCGGGCATAACCGTTAGCAACATTTTTAACATCTCCCATTTCTCCGAGATGTTTTACGTCTTCATTAAGAATTACTTTCATTTTTCAAGCTCCTCTTGATATTAAAAAACGGCGTCACCAGGAGTTGGATCGTCGTTTTATTATTATTTTTTATTCTGCAACGAATGGAAGCAGACAGATTGCACGGGCACGTTTGATTGCAAGAGCAACTTCGCGCTGGTGTTTAGCACAAGTTCCTGTAATGCGACGTGGAAGAATCTTGCCGCGTTCAGTTGTAAAGCGTTTAAGACCATCTGCATCTTTGTAATCGATTTTTGCTTTATTAGCACAGAAACGGCAAACCTTCTTGCGGAAGAATTTTTTACCTCTGCGAGCACCTTTTTCTTCGCCTTCGCGACCGTCTGAAGCGCCCTGTGTATCTGTTACATTTACTTTCTGTTCAACTTCGTTAGTTGTTACTTCGTCTGACATATTAAGTCTCCTAAAAATTGATTTTAATGATTAAACATTAAAATGGGATATCTTCTGAATATCCGCCGCCATTTCCACCAAAAGAAGGACTTTCTACAGGTGGCTGATAAGACTGCTGCTGTGCAAAACCATTATTCTGCTGGAATTTCGGAGTGTACCCCCCTGACGACTGAGCGCCGCCGTTATCCGATCTTCCGCCAAGAAGCATTACACTGTCAGCAACAATGCCTACCTTGCTGAATTTCTGACCGTCTTTTTCCCAACGGTCCTGACGCAAATATCCTTCTACGGCAATCTGCTTGCCTTTTGTAAGGTATGGCTTAAGGTTTTCTGCGGTTTTACCCCAGATTGTTACATCGAAAAAATTTGCTTCATCAACCCACTGATCACCCTGTTTACGGCTACGGTTCACCGCAATGCTGATATTAGCACGCGCCTGACCATTTGGAGTATAAGCAAAATCACGCTGATCATTTCCCAAGTCACGGACAAGACGTCCAACAAGGACCACACGGTTAATATCTGTCATAAAACGCCTCCAGGCTGTTATTTACAGTGTTTATTTAGATGAAAATAATTCTAGTCTTCGATTTTTACAAAAAGCCACTTCAAGAGGTTCTGTGTCAATTTGAACTGACTTTCGATTTCTGTAATTTTTGCAGGATTTGCACTAACTGTAAAAAGAACGAAACGACCGCGTTTCTGTTTTTCGATAACATAAGTCAAGTCACGGTCACCGTAAGACTCTTCTTTGTCGATTTTTGCACCGAAATTTGCAAGCACTGAGCGAACTGCATCAGAAGCTGCCTTAAATTTGTCTTCTTCTGTAGAGAAAACAGTCATAAGTTCATACTTTCTCATCTTGTATGTTCTCCTTATGGTCAAATGGAAACTTCATACGAAGTCTCAAGGGGTTAGTAAAAATATAGCTTTTTTTTGCAGTCTGGTCAATATGAAAAAAAGGCATTGTAAAAATTCGGGGCCATTTTTGCTTCGCAAAAACCGGGCTTTCCAGGGCTGCGGCATTCGCCTCCGACCAAAGGCAGGCCTTTGTTTTCGCTTCGCTCACCCTTCCAATCCCTTGTCCAAAATATGCCTAAAATACAAAAAATCAAAAGCCGGATAATTGACACGATAAAAAGTTTTTTGCATAATATAAAAATCATATCTTATTTATTGCCCGGGTGGCGGAATTGGCAGACGCGCTAGGTTCAGGTCCTAGTGAGAGCAATCTCATAGGGGTTCAAGTCCCCTCCCGGGCATCTTTTTTTATAATCCGTTGAAAAAATTCCAAAAATCCTTATCTTATTTTTTCTTGAGCACTTTATTTTCCGTTTTAGTTTTACAGTTCGAACTTATGCCCTTTTATGCTCATAACGAGCCCTATGCAAATCATTGCGGTCCAAAGTGACGAACCGCCATAAGACAAAAAAAGCAGAGGAATTCCTGTGATCGGCATAATTCCCATTACCATTCCAACATTTACGATAAAATGAAAGAAAAACATTGCAAGAATTCCTGAAATTATAAAATATCCGAATTCATTGTTTGTTGCCCTCATAATATAAACCATTCTAATGAGAATTCCAAAATATAAAACAAAAACTGCCATGCAGCCGACAAAACCAAATTCTTCTGCCAAAATGCTAAAAATAAAGTCCGTGCTCTGTTCTGGCAAAAAACGGTAATGGCTTTGTGTTCCGCGTAAAAATCCCTGGCCAAATAAGTTTCCTGAGCCAATCGCTATTTTAGACTGGATTATATTCCAGCCGGCACCTCTTGGGTCGGAGTCCGGATCTATAAAAACAATCAGTCTTTTTATCTGGTAATCTTTTAGAACCTTTCCCGTGACTTTTGAAAGTATCAATGCTGCGCAAAACATTCCTGCATAATACGCAATCCAGTAAAAATATTTATTTTCTGGAAAGAAAAATTTGCCTGTTACTCCAATAAGGCAGATTGCAAACGATGCAATAATTACTAGAAGGCTTAATTTTCCATTTGTAAGGACGCTGATCAGTTTGTAATTGATATGGGCAATTTCACTCTGATAAATCGGAAGGACTGTAAAAATTATTGTCAAAAGTCCGCCTGCAAATATAAGAAAAATGTAGCGAAGCGGAAGTCCTGCGACAAAGCACATTAGTAAAAAAATCGGAATGTAAACCATTGCAGTTCCAAGGTCAGGCTGCAAAAGAATCAGTCCTGTCGGAAGAAGAAAAATTCCCAGGGAAATAAAAAATCTTTTTCTTGGCGATTCTGATTTTGAATTTGCAAGGTACAATGCCAAAAACATAATATAGACAACCTTGCAGAATTCGGAAGGCTGAATTCCAAACGAGGCAAAACCAATCCATGACCGCGCGCCGTTTACATAGCGTCCAAAAATTCTTGTATAGATTAAAAGAAGCGCAAAAGCGGCATAAAGATACGGTACATAGCGAATAATCCTTCTGTAATCAGTTATTGCTGTCAAAAGCAAAAGGACAATTCCGATTCCAGCCCAGATAATCTGTTTTACATATTCCTTAGAAACTAGAAAGCCCTCGGAATTGACCGCAGATGAATAGATGAACATAATTCCAAGCGAAACTAGAAAAAGTACGCAGATAAAGAGAAAATAATCAAATACCTGAAAAAATTTTGCCTTCATTCTATTATTCCTGTCTGTTCTTTGTCTTTACCAAATATCTAAAGCCTAGAGTATCGATTGCCTCGTCAAAAGTCTGGTTTGCCAAAATTCCCTGAAAAATGATGTTCGTACAATACGGCGCCCACCATTCCCAGTCGTTTACAGCTTCGACAAGCACAGAAACAACATATTGTTCTTCAACTGGAGCATCGTAAGGACCGTAAGCAACCATCCAGGAATGCCAGTGATTTTTTTGAGCGCCGTTGACTTCGGCGGTTCCCGTTTTTCCTGCAAGCTGAAAACGTCTGTTGTTCATAGGGTATTGCGCGGTTCCGTCGGTAATCATATAGCGCATATCTTTTTGAACTTCTTTCCAGACTGCATTGTCAATATTCGATTCCCTCAAGATTTCAGGTTTTCTAACTTCGATTGTCTTGTTTGTAGACGGATCCCGCACTTCTTTTAAAAGATGAGGTTTATAAATTTTTCCCTCATTGCAAACCATTGCAACCATATTCGCCGCATGCATTGGAGTAACGAGAGTATAGCCTTGCCCAATCGACATATTCATAGTATCACCGTCTTTCCATGTTTCATGATAACGGCGCTCCTTCCACTGGCTTGTCGGAACAAAACCTATAGACTGTGCCGGAAGGTCAATACCCAGGCTTTCTCCAAAACCAAATTCTTTTGAATAGGAAGCGATCTTATCTACGCCAAGATTATCTCTTCCGACAATCCAAAAGTAAACATCGCAGGACTGGGCAAGCGCATTTTTTAAATCGAGGTAGCCGTGTCCAGGATATTTTATGTGGCAGGTAAAAGTTCTGTTTCCATGGACAATTCGACCCGGGCACTCAATCTTTTTTTCTGGAGGAATTGCTTTTTCTGCCAGAATTGCAGTTGTCATAATTATTTTAAAAGTAGAAGCCGGAGGATAAACTGCATTTACCGCACGGTTCAAAAGAGGATTATTCGGACTTGTCGCAAGTTTTGCGTATTCGCTGGCGGCATCATCAGAATTAAAAAGGTTTTGGTCATAAAAAGGATAACTTACCATTGCCAAGACTTCTCCATTTGAAGGTCTTAAAACAACAGCCGCACCTACTCTTTTTCCAAGCGCCTGTTCTGCAAGTTTTTGAATGCGGGAATCAATCGTCAAAACAAGATTTTTTCCAGGTTCTGGAGGCTGAATTACCGGAATATCAGAAATAATATGTCCGCGGGCATCTACAGTGCGGCTTTCAAGTCCGGCCTTTCCATGGAGATAGCGGTCATACTGCTTTTCAATTCCTGTTTTTCCAATAATCGAATTGGCCTTATAGCCGTGATTATACATCACATTGAATTCATCTTTTGTAATATCTCCGACATATCCGATTACATGGCTTATGGAACCTGTTTCAACGTAGTTTCGCATTGGTTTTGAACGCCAGCTTACTCCCGGAAGGTCAGTTATATTTTCTGCGATATTGGAAATCGTATTAAAAGGCACATTTACGCGAATTTCAATTGCCTTGTAAGAATTTCTCATCCTGGCAGGAATTTTCTTATCGATATAGCTTTTTGGAATATCAAGGTATTTTGCGAGTTTTGAAACTACAGTGTCATAATAACCAGAAGGAATTTCAGCAGGAATAAGGTCAACCGCAAAAGAATCTGTGTTAATGACCAAAGGAAGATAAGCGTTTCTGTCAAAAATTTCGCCGCGTTGTGCGGGAATCGTCTTTATCTGGCTTGAAATAGTTCTTGAACGCTGTCTGTAAGCCTTTCCTTCAACAACCTGAAGGCTGAAAAGTTTAACCGTATAAATAAAAAAAGTTAAAGCAAGTCCCAAAAGAAGAATGATGATGCGGAAATTTTTTTTTGAGGCGGCAAGACTTTTTTCGTAGCTGGAAAACAAGTCGTTATTAAAATCGTCCATTAACGAACCTTCTCTAAATCAAGGAGAATTCCATTTTTGAAAATATTTAAAAACTTAAAAACAAAAGGAGCCAAAACTGAATTTAAAAGAAGTTCAAATCCAAAAGAAATAGAAAAAATGCTGTAACTGACATTAACGTTCGGATAAAAAACAGCGATTAACCATAAGACAAAGGCTTTAAACAACGTAGAAAAGGCGCCGAGTATAAATGGAAAAAACATTCCGTTTATATTCAAAGTTTTGCTGAAAAGTCCTGCAACATAGCCAAAAATTGTGCGTAGCAGACAGTTATAGCCAAAAGGAACTGCACAGAAAAAATCAAGAAAAAGACCGCTTGCAAAACCTGAGCATGCGCCAAAAAGACGTCCATTGTTCAGGCTAAAATAAAGGGAGCAAAGCAAAATAAAATCAGGAACTGCCGGCAAAATTAAAATATTTGAAAGCACGGCGCTTTCAAGCAGGGCAAATCCCAGAAAAAAAAGACAGGCAAAACCAAAAGATTTCATTTACCGGCGACTCCCTTCCAGCAGCGGATTTGGTTCTTTTAAATCTGTCACAATGACAGTTTCAAGACGTGCAAAATCAACGACAGGAGTAATTTCTATATTAAGAGACGAATCGTATTCAACTACCATAATATTTGTAATCGTGCCGACAGGAATATCAGCAACATAATTATCAGTTTCTCCGGAAGTAACTACAATATCACCAAAATTAAGTTCAGAAAGAACCCGCTTTTTGATATATTTCATTTGCAGTGGAGAATTTGCATTTCCGCTTCCGCTTACCAGTCCAATATCACGCGTGTTTTGAATTCTTGAAGAAACAACGCATTTTGAATCATAAACTGGCATTACAAGGCTTGTTTCCAGGCCAACGGTAACAATTTTTCCGACAAGACCAGTTGTTCCGTTCTGAACCGCAATAACCGACATTCCTTTTTTTATGCCGCTACGGCTTCCCTTGTTTATTGTTATTCCCGAATAGATATTGTCTGGATTTCGCCCGATTATCTGGGCAGGAAAATTCTTCTGCTCTATGTGAGTAGCAAACTGAAGCTGTTCTCTCAGACGCTCATTTTCTTTTCGAATTTCAGTATTATTTCTCTGCAAAAATTCATAATTTTTAAGTTTTTCTTTTAATTCCTGATTTTCTGCTTTTAGGCTTTTGAGTTCTGCAACCGCCGTAAAAACTCCGGTCACGCCGTCGCAAACCGAGTAAACTGCTTTTTGCAGCGAAGTTACCACAGAAAAACCAACTCTCTGAAAATTGACTACAAACCCACCGCCGCTAAAAGCAAGCGCCAGTCCAGACAGAAAGAGAAGAATTAGGAATACGAATTCTGCAAAACTAAAAGAAAATGAACGCCGTGCCATTTTTACTTAGTCGTTAATATCGCTGTAAACCATGCGGCCGCTTGATACATCGCTAAATACATCAAATGCCTGGCCTGCGCCCTGGGCAACACATTCAAGAGGCTTTTCAACAAGAATTACAGGAACTCCGGTTTCTTTTGAAATAAGTTTTGAAAGACCTTTGAGCATGCTGCCGCCACCGGTCATTACGATTCCGCGTTCGATAATATCGGCTGCAAGTTCTGGAGGAGTTTTTCCCAAAGTTCGTTTTACTTCATCTACAACTTTTTTTACAGGTTCTTTAAGGGCCTCGCGGATTTCAAGAGAGTCGATTTCAAGAAGGCGTGGAAGATGTGTGATTGCATCTGTTCCGCGGACCTGCATTTTTTCGTTTGTGGTGCCGTCAGTTTCTGCGTTTCCAATTTGAATTTTGATTTTTTCGGCTGTCTGCTGTCCAATGTTTAAATTTGAAACCTGAAGAATGTGCTTTACAATAGCCTCGTCAAATTTATCTCCGCCGACACGAATTGAACTTGTTACAACCATGCCACCCAAAGAAATTACAGAAACTTCTGTTGTTCCGCCGCCAATATCGCAAACCATGTGTCCTGCAGGCTCATCAATAGGAATTTTTGCTCCGATTGCGGCGGCCAGAGATTCTTCAATTACATCAACTTCTTTAGCTCCGGCTTTAAGGGCCGCTTCGATTACAGCTCTGCGCTCAACCTGAGTAATACAAGAAGGTATTCCGATTTTCATGCGAGTTGATTTGAACAACTGATGGCGAGGAACAACCTTTGCAACAAAATAACGGATCATTTTTTCAGCGCTGTCAATGTCTGCAATTACGCCGTCTGCAAGAGGTCTGATTGCAATGATGTTTTTTGGAGTTTTCCAGAGCATGCGTTTAGCCTCAGCGCCAACTGCAACAACCCGCTTAGTTCCTTTTTCTACTGCAATAACCGAAGGTTCATCAACTACAATCCCCTTACCACGTACATAAATCAGCGTGTTGCAAGTTCCAAGGTCAATACCAACATCTGTTGAAAAACGGTCAAAAAAACCCATTTTATTCCTCCCAGCCCCATTTTTTAATATTTATGCGCATCTTAAAATTTTTAAGACGACTTATTTGTATTCAGCTAGTTTTTTTAATGATTCAGGATGATTAACCTGTACTTTCAAGGCTTTTCGCCAGTAAGAACGAGCTTTTATAATATCACCCATATTCTCATATATTACACCAAGACCGCAAAGAGCGTCAGCAGAATTTTCATTTTTTTTGAGAATTGAATCAAATTCTTTTTCGGCTTCGCTAAATTTTTTCTGTCCTGTGTAGATTTTTCCAAGCAAAAGATGAGCCTTATCTGTTATTTTTTCTTCTTTGCATTCCTTTGAAATTCTAAACAGATACTGCTCTGCCGCCGCAGCCTGTCCTGCATTATAATACTGTTCTGCAATTGAAAGAAGAAGCAAATCGCTTTCCCGAGTCAAAAGCGCTTGGGTAAAAGCAGAAATGCTTTCCATCGTCATTCCGAGAGAAGCATAGCTTAAGCCAAGGTATTCAGGAATATCATCTGCCAGATAACCGTCTTTCAGGGCGCGGTTTAAATACAGAATTGCAAGGTCGGCGTAATAATGGTAGTTTGATGCCGAGTCTTTATAAAAATAAGCCTTTCCGAGCATATATTCAAGCTGCGGAACAAGCGAAGATTTTGCGTCATGAAGGGCAAGCCGCAAACTGATTATCGACT
>SAMEA104315426__coassemble_566_pt1 | contig 19388 bp, 12 predicted proteins | sample SAMEA104315426__metabat2_high_PE_039 | metagenome-assembled genome bin SAMEA104315426 (sample SAMEA104315426) | gut metagenome | biome: Monkey gut; feature: monkey-associated habitat; material: faeces | place: China | collected 2013 | reverse complement strand
CTCGCCGGTCGCCATGTCCTTGTTCACGTCTTTTTCAGCACGTGCGGCAACAACGCCTTCAACAGCGATACAATAATCCGACTTTAAGGAAGCGGCGATTTTTTTAACTTCGTCCGAAGCATTGTCGCCAACCATTACCTGAGTAATTCCATAGCGGTCGCGCAAACGGATAAAAACAAGTCCGCCCAAGTCGCGCGTTCGGCTGACCCAACCGTTCAATACAACTTTCTTGCCAACGTCAGCCTTAGTAAGCTCGCCGCAAGTTACAGTTCGTTTAGAATTTTCCATAAATATGCCTTTCGCGCCAAAAAAAACAGCGCACATTTTAAGATTTTTCTATTTTAATGACTAAAACATTTTTGAGCAATTCAAAAACACGGGTGGCTCGGCAACAAGTTGCCGCCGGCAGTTCCGCAGTTCGCTCACGCTCTAAGTCCTCACCGTGCAAAAAGCACGGTTGCGGTCTTCGGCTTTGGTTGTTAAAACAACCGTCGCCGCTGCTCCATTGCCTGCCACAAAAATTTGACTTTTTGCAAAAAGGAAGTCAGAATAAAAAAATGAAGTCTTTTTTTATAAAATGCAAGAGTGTTTTTTGCCTCGCTAAAATTAAAACAAAAATGTTCTTTTCTGAGCTCTTTTTTAAGATAAAATTATTTTTCAAAAAAATTATTTCTGCAATTCAAAATTGGTTAACTTCAATTGGCTTAAAACTTCTTGGCTTTAGAGAAAAAATCTCCAAAGTTCATAAAGAACCTCAAAACAATTGCAATACAGAGGATTTTTCGCAACCAGAAACAAAATCTAAAACAGAACAAAAAACTTCTGACGAAACAGAGGTTCAAACTCCTTGCAAAAAAACAAATTCATTCAGAAATAAATTCGGACGCGGGATTTTTCACTTTTTTGACATTATTTTTGAAGTAATCTTTGCCTGCGGAATTATCTTTTATATCCGTCATGATTTTTTAAATTTTGACCAATTAGAAAATTTTTTTATTCACTTAAACGCTAAAACAATAATTATACTAACTAATTCTTTTTCTCCATTAGAAAATATTTCTGAAACTGCCGTTTTTTTAATTTTTGCACTTATTATTTTTTATCTTTTATTCAAATTTTTTTATCTGCTTTTCTTAGCCAACGGCGCAAATAAAATCGTTGCAATTCTCCTGCTTGCAATGTCTGCACTTTGCCTAAGCCTTGTAAACGATAAATTCTTGATTTTTCTTGCGCTTTATATTTTGGTGTTTTTTTCGTTTCAGTTTACCTGCGGCTCTTCTTTTTTAACAATTAAAAGAAAATTCTTTACAGTTGTAATCCTCGACCTTATCGCTTACTTTGTAATTTTAATAATTTTTGACAATATTTTTAGAAATTGCATTTTATTTCTTCTTAAGAGAATTGCGCTGCCTGTAGGTTTATTTTAATTCCTGCCACAAAACCTAGCCCCGATTGGAACAGCGCCGGAGGCGTTCGGCTTTGCCGAATGCAGCGTATAGCGGAACTGTGGAAAGCGGGTTTGTGAGAAAATTGCGCTCTGGTTTATTAAAACAAAATATTTTTGAGTTTTTTATATTAAATTAACGGCTTTTTTGCTATAACTTTTCTTAATATTCATTTTTTGAGTTAGTTTTATGAAATTCGTTAAACAATTTGCAATTTTTGTAACAATCTGCTTTATTGGCGAGGTTTTGCACAAAGTAATTCCGCTACCTGTTCCGGCTTCGATTTACGGTCTTGTGCTCATGTTCTGCGCGTTAAAATTTAAAATTATGCCGCTGCAGGAAGTCGAAGTTTTTTCTGATTTTCTTTTGGAAATTATGCCTCTTCTTTTTATTCCTTCGACCGTTGGGTTAATCGTGGCCTGGCCAATTATTCAAAAACACTGGCTTCCGATTTTAATTATAACTTTGCTCGGTACGACTTTTATTTTTTTTGTTGTCGGTCACGTAACTCAATTTTTTGCAAAACTTGTGAGTTCCCGAAACAACCAAAAATCTTCCGGCAATGCAGAATCTCAACCGTCAAATTCTACGGCAGGCAATAAGGATTAAAAAATGGAACATATTTCAACTTTTTTAACAAATTCTGTTTCTTTTGGATTTTCAATAACGCTTATAAGTTTTTTGGCAGCAACCTGGCTTTACAAAAAAACTCACTTTGTTCTTTTTTCGCCGCTTTTTGTTTCCAGCGCAATTGTAATCGCTGTTTTGATTATTTTTAAGGTTCCTTATTCCGAGTACTTAAAAAGCGCCGACTTTTTGTATTATCTTATGACGCCGGTAACGGTTGCCCTCGCAATTCCTCTTTACCGCCAATTCCAAAAACTTCGCGAAAATGCGCTTGCTATCGTGCTTGGAATCGTGAGCGGAATTATTTCCAACGCTTTTTTTGTTCTTGGAGTTTGCCTTATTTTTAAGATCGGGCACGAAGAATACGTTTCTCTTCTTCCAAAATCGATTACAACGCCAATCGCAATTGCAATCACCGAACAAAACGGCGGACTTGCAGCCCTTACAATTATGATGGTCAGCGTCGCAGGAATTTTTTGCAACACTTTTGCCCTAATTCTCTGCCGGCTTTTTAAAATCGCAGAACCTGTAGCCCGCGGTGTTGCCTGCGGAACTTGCGGACACGCAATGGGAACTTCAAAAGCTCTGGAAATGGGTGATGTTGAAGGCGCAATGAGCGGTCTGAGCATTGCTGTCTGCGGAGTTCTTTCCGTAATAATTCTTCCGTTTTTTATGGGATTGAATTAGTTTTTTTGCAAAACTTGGTTCATTATTTTTGTAGATTTTTCTATAAAAAATGCTCATTGTAGTGTTATAATAGAAAGACTATGAACCAAGGAATTGCAAAACGCCGCGCTTTTTTAACTCAACGCAAAAATCAGGGAAACCGCGTTACTGTCGGTTTTACAGGAATTGCCGATTTCCGTTCATTTATCGGTCAAGAATACATTGCCGGCATGATGAAGGCGGCCTCTGATTACGACTTGAATTTCATCAACTTTGCAGGAGCAATCAAATATTCGCTTTTTGACGATATTGATTTTATTTCGCACTATCTGAAAAATTTCCGTTTTATGAAGGCTCCTCTCGTTGACGGACTTGTAACCTGGACTTCTTCGCTCTGCTCTTTTTTAGACACAAAAACCATAGTTCAAACTTTTAATGCTTTAAAACCGCTTCCAATGGTAGACATCGGTTATCTTGATATTGAAGGAATTCCATGCATCCGCATAGACAACAATTCTTCGATAGCGCTGATAATGGATCATCTTATAAACAGGCACGGCTACAAGCATTTTGTCTTTATTGGTTCAAAAATTTCAGAACCACATATGCGCCGTCTGAACGCTTTTCAAAACGAACTTAAAAAATATGGAATTTCCGAACTGCCTGATTCAATTTATATGACAAAAACGATGGATTCAATCGACATTGCCATGGCAGTTAACAAACTTTGTTCTGCTTACAACTTAAAAGACCGCTCAGAAATCGACTGTATTATAACATCTTCGGACATTATTGCGGCCACTGTAATCGAAGAGCTAGACAAACAGAATATCTGCGTTCCAAAAGATGTTGCCGTAACAGGCTTTAACAACCAGTACAATGGAATTACCGCGCGTTCTCCAGTTACAACGATGGATCTTGAATATTTTAAGCGCGGTTATGCTGCTGTTGAACTTTTAATCGACAGAATTATGGCTCCGGAAGAACAATTCAAGACGCGGCTTGTTCCTACAACCCTTCTAATCCGCCAGTCGTGCGGTTGTTTTGAGCAGAGCATTGAAGATGCAGGCGAAGAAATAAACACAGCAAACTCTATGCCTGGCACAAATCTGTCCGAAGAAGAAGTTAGAAATTATCTTTTTAGATTAACCCGAAATATTTTTTCAGGACGTCCGGAAATAGAAATTAAAAATCTTATTGATGCTATTTTTGATGATATTTACGAACAAAAAAGTCCAAGCTCAATATTGCGCTGGTTTCAAAATCTCTTGCAAAATATCCGCAAAGATTCTGTCCTTGTAAACAGCGAACTTCAGCAAAGTATTACAAATCTGCGCAAAATCATTCTTCCAATGGTAAATGATGACGACAAACAATTTTCTCATATCGAAAATATTTTTCATCAGCTGCGTTCTCTTGTTTCTGTTTTTATTGAATACGATACTCTCTCAACCCGGGAAAATTCTTATTTAATGAACAATTTGTCTCAAATTGCCATGAATTTTGCGAGCGCGACGACTGGAAAACAAATTCAAGATGTCTTGCGCTATCAGCTTTCAGAAATGGAAATTCCGGGAATTGTGCTCTGTCTTTCCGACAATATGACAATTGATTTGACTTCTTCAAACATTGAATTGATTTTACCGGAACCGCCTCTCGACATAAAGGAAAAACTTCCTTTTAAGGTTTACGACCCGGCCTGTATTCCAAAAACTTTTTTTCCGCACGGCAGACGCTACAATCTTATGCTCGAAATTCTTTATCACGCTGACAGATATTTTGGCTATGCTTTTTTGGAAATCGGTACTCAGAATATTTCTGTTTACGACACTGTACGAATGCTTTTGAGCAACGCGCTTCATTCCGTTTACTTAAAAGAAGGCCGCACAAAAGAGCGTTCAATGTTGCTTTCAAGCGAGCAGCTTGTCGGAATCCTGCATTTAAAATCCGAAAATTCGCAGGAAAATCGAAATGGAATTACTGTCCGACAAATTACAAATTATCTGGTTGAACATCTAAGTGAAATGACAAATCTCGACAAAATGGCAGATGAACTTATGGTAAGTAAATCTCATCTTGTACGCAGAGCAAAGGAATTGACAGGATTTACAATTCAAACCTTGCACGAAAAATTAAAAATTGAGCAGGCAAAAAATCTCCTGCAAGTTGAATCTATAAAACTTGCAGAAATTGCTTCGCGCCTTGGTTTTCAAAATCAGAATTATTTTAGTTCCGTATTCAAAAAAAATACCGGCATGAGCCCACGTGCATGGGCACACCGGTATCATTAAAAACTAAAATCCTGCTTTTAATCCAACGTAAGCGGCAAAACCTGTTACGCCGAAACTTCTTGCAAAATCTGCGCCCCGAGTTTGAACTCCGGCGTCGATTTCAAGAACATGGGCATTTATCATAAATCCCATTGAATGTTTAAAGATAAGATTTTCGTACGCTGTTGCAAATTTTAAGCCAACAACGTTCAGCAACCTAAAGTCTGCGGACAAATTGTATTCACCGTAAAACATGCAGTCGCTTGAATAAGGATTTCGCACTGCAAGATCAACTTTCGGACAAATTTCGCACCACGCTCCAAAAGGTCTCCAGGTAGCTTCCAGACCCAAAATAAACGGTCTGTGCACTTTTTTTGTTTCCTTGCTGTAAACGGTATCGTCTTCTCCATAATCTTTTGTATAAGAATTTGTCTCGTCAAAAACACCAAAGGCATTCTGCTGTTCAAAAACTCCCCAGAACCGTTTATAAGCCTTGTATTTTAAGCGTCCTGGAACAACCGGAATTCTTGTAAAAAGTCCAAGATCAAGTTTTTTTCCAAACGATCTTTCAACTTCGCCCGAAAAGTCAAAACCGGCGCTTTTTACAAGTTCTGAAAGTGTTTCCTGAATAAACGCAGAATCTATTGTTTTATCGTCAATTCCTTCCAAATCAATTACAGAATAAAGATTTAACGGCAAATCTGCTTCTGCGCGCATTAAACCGTTTTCGTTCGACGTGTATTTTGCAGTTCCCTTTGTTTCCGTAACATGAATTACAGGAGCAAAAATTGTCGGCGTAAAATGCACTCCATAATCCTTTATCTTTGTCTTGAATGTTGCTCCAGTCTGAACGTAAACATCGCTAAAAATCTTTAGATCAATCGATTCGCTTGAATTTACTTCAAAACCTTTGCAAAAAAGATCGAAAAAGTTTTTTGAAATGCCTGTATATCCTGAACCGTCAATTCCCCAGAAAAAATTAAGTCTGAACTTTTCGTTAAAATTAAGCGCAAACCAGCTTTTTACATTGGCATTAAAATCTATTATAAAACCGTCATCTGAAAGCTCATTTGAAACTTCATCAAGGTCAATAACAAGGTCTTTTACAAGCAAGTCCGTTAAACAAATAAAATTGTTAGAAGCTCCAGCTTCTGTTTCAATTCCAAATTCAAATTTACGGTCGTAACGTTTTAATTCAGCAAACGAAAAAGAAGCGCAAATAAAAGTCAAAAAACAAATAAGCAGTTTTTTCATTTTAGTTTTCCTCCTTTTCGTTTTTGTTCCAGATTTCAACCTGTCCGCTAAGTTTTATTTGAACATATCCTGACATTCCAAATTCCGCATTGCGAAGAATTTGTCTTAACTGTCCGTCAGCCTTTATTTTGACCGGAATTTTTGGAGTAAAAGGGTAATGGTCAAAAACATTTTTTATCTCTTCGCCAGTCAGTTCAAGTTTTTTGAACTTAGCGCTTGGCTCAAACGAGAGAGTTTTTTCTTCTATAAGATTACTGTCGTCTTTTATACTTCCCGAAATTTCCAGCTGAGTAGAATTTGTTGCCTTGTAATAAATCGAAACCGAATCTACAAGGTCAAAATATTTTTTGACATCTTTAAAATCTTCTTCACTGTCGCGTTTTAAGAGGTCTTCAGTTTCGTCAAAGGTATCGCCATTGCCGTTTATTGTATTTATAAGACTGCGGACATCGGAAACCGTCACATAATCGTCTGCTACATGCGAATCAAGTGGAAAATCAAACTTGTCTGTCAATTTAAACTGCAGCGGAACTTTAAGAAGAATAAAAATCTGAACCGACTTTAATTCAGTCAACTTTTCAAAATCTTCGCCTGTTAATTCGAGTTCATTTGTCGCATTTGAAAAACCGCCCAATTCGTATTTGATTTTTAAGCTGTCCGGCATATCGTTCAAAAGATCGCAAACCGCAGAATCTTCCGTCTTTACAGAATAGTTTTCTTGAGAAAGAATCGACTTGTCTGTAATCATATAATCTTTATCGGCAAGCGCATCCAAATCAATTTTAGTTTCTTTAAGACCAAGGCTGCCGTTTACAAGCTCAGAAGTTTTACTAATTCCGTCTGTTTCGTAAACAGCTTCAAGTTTACAGTTCGAATACTTGACTCCTTCAAAAACCTTAATTCCCGGCTGAATTGCAAAAACATAGCCTTCAACTCCAGAAAACTTAATATTTTTTATAAGGTCGCTCGCATCTCCAAGATTGTCCTTTAACAAATTAGAGAAATTCAAGCCAGTGTCAACTTCGCCAGTCAAATCCGAAGCCTCGCTCAAAGCGGAAATATTGACTTTAAGGCTTTTTATTCTATCAATCTTACAAGAACCGCCGATTTCTACTTCCGGATTGGCAGTTGCTTCATCAAAAATAAGGGTTGCATTTTCAAAACTGACAGAAACCTGTCCGCTTACCTTGACGTTTCCTGCAACATTGGAAGGTTTTATAGTCTGATCTTTGAGAATCGCGGTTTTATTGAAAAGATATTTTGCGGTATCTTCGGCAGATAGTTCTGCGTCAGAAAATTCATTTTCAGAAACCTTAAAACCGTCTCCCTGCGAAACATTTATTTTTTCAATGCCGGCAGTAATTCCGCTCCAGCCTTCCGGAATTGTGCTGAACACGTTCATTTTTCCCGATTCGATTTCCGCGCTGATTAAATAATCGTTTACGCCACTAAAATCAAAGTCGCTCTCAAAAGAAACACAGCCGTCAGGAGTTTCTGGATTACTGTCCAAATCTCCTATTTCTTCGGCAGTCATGGTTAAACCAGTAACCTTCTGTATCTTGAAAGAATCTGCCTGCATAGAAACTTTAAAACTGTGAAGAGTACCTGCCGTTCCGCCCCTCATTGTTCCAGAAAGCTTAAATCTCATTTCCGGTTGCAGAATTTTTCCGCTCAGGTCGAGCACAAGAGGAGACTTTCCTGTTCCAGAAGCAATATTGCGCTCTTCACTCGAAGCAATTTCATTTCCGCTTCCGTCACACAAAATTACTCTTGCGTTCAATACAAAATCTTCAGAAACTGTTTCTTCTGGATTTACAGAGATTTTAAAATTTCCGGCAGAAAGTTTAATTCTTGAAAAAGTCGGAGCCGTAATATTAAAAGGGATTCCCTTATTTTCCGGAATTACCGACTCAATGCCAGTTTCTATAATTGTATAAGATTTTTCTTCAATCTTGAGGGCTTGTCCGATATTTTCGTTCAAATTTGAAATTTCAATCTTTGTCGAAAAATTCATATCGTTTGTGCCGTCAGCAGAAAGCCCAAGCGATACTTCTTTTATCGGATATTTTATTAAATATTGAAGCACATCGTCGTCGCGTTGAGTCGGATTGTAATCGTAAACTTTAATTTCTTCCGAGCCTTCTGAAAGGTTTTCGCTAAAATTCTTACGCAGCTCACTTGCACTCATCTTGTCGCGAATCAAAAAAGAGCCACTTCCAAGCGGAAATTCGTAATTTGTTCCACTCGTCTTTATGGAAATTCTTTCGGGAGTTTCCAAGTCGCATGAGAAAAAATTAAAACCTGCAAATAGTCCGCCAAGGACTAAAAAAAATTGCCATTTCTGTTTCATACTTCAAGTATAAAGCAAAAATGGCAAATTCCAATAATTCAGCGTTATTTTTCTAATAAATAACGCTTTTTTCCGATTATTTCTGATTATTGAAGAAAGCTGCAAACGGATTGTATGACAAGCCGTCGTCGCTTCCGCGGTTTGCGTTCGAACGCTTAGAACCGGCAAATGCCGCTTCGCGAGGTTTTTCGCCGCCTTTTTTTACAACTACAACCTTGCGTCTTGGAGCGCTTCCGTCCGTAGCCTTTGGCTTTTTACCTTCATTTGTCTGGCCAAGACGAGTATGAGCGTCGCTCTTTAGAGAAAGGGAAATGCGCTTGCGGTCTTTATCCAGGTCGATAATCGTAAATTCTTTTACATCGCCAACTTTTACAACGTCCATTGGGTCAGAAACAAAGTTGTCGCTCAATTCAGAAACGTGAATCAAAGCGGTTTCGTGCAAGCCAATGTCAACAAATGCACCAAAGTCAACAACATTTTTGATTTTTCCGGTAACTTTCATTCCGACGGTCAAATCTTCAAAATTTACAACGCCTTTCTGCATGATTGGAGCCGGATAGCCGTCGCGAGGGTCGCGGTTTGGTTTTCCAAGTTCTTCTATTATATCGTTCAAGGTTGTTTCGCCGACGCTGTATTTTTCGCAGAGAGATTTTTTTACGTCAGCAGGAACTGCCTTTTTCTGCTGAACGTAAGACAATACTTCGCGGGCAACTTCGTAGTTTTCCGGGTGAACCCAAGTATTGTCGAGCGGATCTGAACTTTCTGCAATTTTAAGGAAGCCTGCGCACTGTTCAAAAGCCTTTGGTCCAATTCCAGGAACTTTTTTGAGTTCTTCGCGGCTCTTGATTTTTCCGTTTGCATCGCGATAAGCAACAATTTTTTTTGCTGTTGAAAGGTTGATTCCAGAAACGTATTTTAAAAGCATGTAAGAGGCAGTGTTCAGATTAACGCCAACATTGTTTACAACTGACGAAACTACTTCATCAAGCTGTTCAGCAAGTTTTTTCTGGTTTACGTCATGCTGATAAAGTCCAACGCCAATTGCTTTCGGGTCGATTTTTACAAGTTCGGCAAGAGGATCCTGAAGACGGCGGCCCATCGAAATTGCACCACGTACCATAACATCAAGTTCCGGGAATTCTTCTGTCGCAACAGGAGAAGCAGAATAAACAGAAGCTCCGCTTTCATCAACAACAGTGTATTTTACATCAGAATCAGAATAGTTTTCAGAAAGAACTTTTGAAACAATCGCCTGCACTTCCTGAGAACCTGTTCCATTACCAACTGCAATTACCTGAATGTCGTATTTGTCGATTGCATTGTTAATTTGCTCGTAAGCGTCCTGTGGATTCTGTTCCTGGAAGATTTTGAAAAATCCGAGGAATTTTCCAGTTTCGTCAAGAGCTGCGCATTTGGTTCCATTTCTGTAGCCAGGGTCAACGCCAAGAACGCGGCTTCCCTTGATTGGCTGTGTCATAAGAAGGTTTTTTAAGTTTTCAGAGAAAAGCTCGATTCCGTGGTCGTCAGCTTCGTCTGTTTCGTTGCTGCGAATTTCGCGGACTACGGCAGGAGAAAGAAGACGAACAAGTCCATCTTCAATCGCATCATTGTGATATTTATTAGAAGGTTTTGCTTTTTTCTGCAAAAGAGCGATTGCACCGTCAACCGGCACATTGATATTTACAGAAAGAGCGCCTTCGCGTTCTGCGCGGTTCATTGCAAGAATTCTGTGCGGCTTAACCTGATTCAAACTTTCAGAATAATCCCAGTACATCTTATAAGTAGAAGTTTTTTCCGCAGTTTCTGCATCAACTCCTTCAGGGACAATTCCTTTTGTTTCGATTGTGCCTTCCGCCATGTAAAGATCGTGAACGTCCGAGCGGTTCTGAGGATTTTGAGAAGTTCTTTCGGCAATAATATCCTGTGCTCCGGCAATCGCATCCATAAACGATTCAACATTCAAAGCGGCGTCTTCGTTATCAGTCTTGATGAATTTCTGCGCTTCGGCTTCGACTGCGGCATCGTCGTTCTGACCTTCCATAAAATCCGCCAAAGGTTCGAGCCCTTTTTCGATTGCAACCATTCCGCGGGTCTTCTTCTTTTTCTTGAACGGAGCCCACAAATCTTCAAGTTCTGTCAAAGTTTTTGCGCCCATAACGGCATTGTAAAGGCTTTCGGTCAATTTTCCCTGGCCAAAAATTCCGCGGACAATTTCCAGACGGCGTTCTTCAAGATTTTTATATGATTTAAACTTGTGATCACATTCAGCAACTTCAACTTCGTTAAGATTGTCAGTTTTGTCCTTGCGGTAACGCGAAATAAAGGCAATTGTACAGTCTTCGTTAATCAAACTTATAACGGCACTAACCTGACTTACACGGATATTAAGTTCTTCCGCGATTTTTTTCATAATGTCCACTTCGTTGACAACGAGGGCGTCGATAGATTCTTGTGTAAATTCCATAGTTTTTTTATTTTACAAAAAAAAAGGTTCATATTCAATTTAATTTTTTTTCCGGCTAAATGAACTCAAATTCTTCTCATAAAATTTAATTATAACCTTGAAAAGTTACCACTTGTTCGATATATTTTAGTTACCGATTGTTCGGTAACTTTTTTTACAAGGAAGATGTCGTGGTTCAAAAAACTTCAACAAAACAGCTTATTTTAGACGCAGCATTCTCTTTTTATAAACAGCCGTGTTTTAAGGATTTTTCGATGAGCCAATTGGCAGCAAAAGTTGGAATTTCCAAAACGGCAATTTATCGTCATTTTAAAAACAAAGACGCTGTTGTGGAAAGTATGAAGGAACAGTTTTTTGACATTCTTTACACCCAGCTTTCGACAATTCAAAACAAAAATCTTGATTCAAAAACTTTCAATGAACAAATTATAAAAATAATCAGTTTTTTTGCGGAAAACTCTCAATACATCAACTATTTTATAATTCTTCATGCGCAGATAAAAGATTTTGAAAAAAAAGTTTGCGATGAACTTCGTTCTAAAGGCCTGTCAAACGATTTTGACAAATTTTATCAAAAAAACAAGCCGGCAAGGTATTCACGCATTTATTTTTGTGCAGTTACAATTTTGTATTTTATTAAACTACGCGAAAAAGCAATTGTATGCGGAAAAAAAGTAGATTCAGTCGGCGATTTTTCAAAAAAAATGGTCAATTTTATTCAAAAAGGAATTGTCGGCACAATCGGAGAATCTAGTCAAACTTCAAAAATTTCAAAAGAGCGTTTTGCGCAGCTCGGCGAGATTTGCAAAATCAACGAAGAAGATTTACCGGAAGAAGACAAGATTTTTACCGCTTTTTCAACTGTGATTACAAAATATGGAATAAATAACGTTACGGTCGAACATATTGCCGACGAACTCAACATGGCAAAAAGCAGCCTGTATTTTTATTTTGAAAACAAAAACAAAATGCTTCTTCATCTGGTTGCAAAGGAACTTTCGCTTTTAGGAACAATTTGCGAAGAAAACTGCGCCGAAGCTAAAACCTACACGGAATTCATCTATATCAATATGAAAACCGAGATTTCGTATTTTTCTGCGCGGCCTTCGATTTTGTCGCTTTGTGGCTGGCTTTTGCAAAATGGAGCTGAAAACACTGTCGATAACGAAAAAGAAATTTTAGGACCGAATAATGTCTGGGAAACGAGAATGAGCGAAATTGCAAAAAAAATTGACCTTGGATTTTCGGTTCGTCCAGAACATATTACGGTTTGGTCAGGACTTTTGCCTGTTTCGCTTACAATTTTAAAAATAAAACATAAATTTTCGGACGAAGAAACTAACCAAGCCTTAAATTATATGTTTGATTTTTTGATGTACGGAGCAAAATTTTAAAATAAGGAACTGAAATTTGGACTAAAAAAATTAAAGCCATTACAGGATTTTGAGTTTTTTAACAGTCCTAAAATAAAAGTAAAAAAATTGGAGGTAAAGAAACAAAATGAAAAAATTACTTGTTGCATTCAGTTTAACTCTTTTTATTTCTGCAGGTTTTGCCCAGGAGCAAAAAGAAAAAACAGAAACCGTTACTCTGACAATAGATCAGGCTGTTGAATACGCATTAAAAAACAGCCGCACCTTAAAAAGTAACGACATTGATTTAGAAATGAAAAAACGCGCTTCGAACGTAAGCTGGAACGTTTTTTTGCCAAATGTTTCGTTAAACGGAACAATGAAACGCTCAAACGAAATCAGCCCTTCTTATGCCAAAGTTTTCACAGATTATCCAGATGAAGAATCCCGCTGGGATGTAATCGGAGGCGCTTCTGTAAGCTGGAATTTTACGCCTGCGTACATTGCAAAAATTCAAATTGCAAAGGCAAATTACGAGGCTGGAAAAATAAGCTGGGAACAGAGCCAAAATGAAACTCTCATAAATGTCAAAAAGATTTATTACGGACTTCTTCTTCAGCAGGAAAGCTTAAAAATTCAAAAAACAACTCTCGAAAATGCGCGCCAGAGAATGATTCAGGCGGAAGCAAACTTTAAGAGCGGTCTTGTTCCAGAAATCAGCCTTTTGCAGACTCAGGTAAACTACGAAAATACAAAACCGTCAGTTGATTCTGCAGAACAGACCTTGAACCAGCAGTTCGATACTTTCGCTTTTTTAATCGGACTTCCAGTCGGCACAAAAATTGAGCTTACAAGTTCCATCGAGCCGCAATATGTTGATGTGACAACAGAAGACCTGCTTAATAAATACGCAGACAACGACCTTCAGATTCAGTCAATGAAGAAAAATATGGAAACTGCAAAATTGGGAATTACCGCACTAGACCTTTCAACCTGGATTCCGACATTTGCATTAAGCTATGGCTGGACACCAATGTACACAGACGGTTCGACTATGGGACTTTCAACAAACAACGCTAAGGCATTCGGCTTTGCAAGTGATTTGGGAAAAAATGACAAATGGTACGATTCAGGAAGTTTAACCTTAACGCTTGCCTGGAACCTTACAAATATGCTTCCGTGGTCTTCAAACAGACAGCAGGTAAAAGATTACCGTCAGCAGCTTGCCCAACTTGAACTTGCTGTTGAAAGCCTTAAAGAAAACCAAAAAGTTCAGGTTCGTAAAGCTGTAGATACTTTAAATCAGGCAAAACAGCAGATTGAAAACATGAACCGTTCAGTTCAACTTGCTCAAAAAGCCTACGACATGCAGTTGCGCTCTTACCGCAGCGGAACTACAGAACTTCTGGACTTGCGCGATTCTGAAAATTCTTTGAACCAGGCAAAACTTGGTCAATTGAACCAAAAATATCAGTATATTTCCGCCCTCATGGATTTGGAAAATACCCTGAATGTAAAATTAACAGGCGAATCTAATTCTGCCGTAACAAAATAAATATCATATCTAAAACTGGAGGAAACTTATGAAACTTAAAAAATTGATTTTTACAATTGGCGCTCTTGCAATAACATTACCTTTGGCAATCAGCTGCGGAGGCAAAAAAAACAACGCTGCCGCAGAAGCAGACTCAGAAGCTGAACAGGTTTTTGCAGTAAGCACTTTGACAACCGCAGCAGGAAACCTCGACGATTATCTTGAATTTGGCGGAGACATAAGCTCTGTAAACTCAGTTGCCGTTTTGCCGGATCAGGGCGGAAAAATTACAAATATTCTTGTAAACGTTGGCGACATGGTAAATAAAGGTCAGGTAATCGCTTATGTAAACCCGCTTCGCGCAGGAGCAGTTTACAACGACAGCCCGGTTCATTCACCAATTACAGGAAGAATCACCTCTCTTCCAACCACAATCGGCTCGACAGTAAGCCAGTCTTCTCCAATTGCAAATGTTGCGCGCACAGACGACCTAGAAATCAAAATCAACATTGCGGAACGCTTTATCAGCAGAATTTCTGACAAACAGAAGGCGACTGTAACTTTCGATGCTTATCCAAACGTTGTATTTCCAGCAACTGTTTTTGAAATCAGCCCGGTTCTCGACACTACAACTCGCACAATGGGCGTAAAACTCCACTTTGACAAAAAAGACAGCCGCGTAAAAGTCGGAATGTACGGCCGTGTAAGACTCGTAACCGAATCTGTAAAAGACGCAATCGTAATTCCTTCGACAGCAGTTGTAACACGCGATTCAACAAATTACGTTTTCGTAGTTGAACCTCATTCAGACAAACGCTCAACTGTAAAACTTGTTCCTGTAACAGCAGGACTTTCTGTCGATAACAAAACAGAAATTGCAAAAGGCCTTAAAGCCGGAGATGAAATCGTAATAAAAGGCATGTCGCTTTTGAATGATGGCGTAAAAGTAAACATCACTTCAAATTCAACTTCAAACTAAGCCTAAAAAAACAGTATCTGGAGATTTATATGACATTTTCTGAAAAGTGTGTAAATAAACCCGTAACAACCCAGCTTCTTTTTGTACTGGCAGTTATTCTTGGAATTTTCTGTACAACACAGCTTCCAATTGATATGTTCCCAGAAATGGATTTGCCGTACATGATTGTATTTACTTCTTACGACAATGCAGGTCCAGAAGAAGTTGAGCAAAGTGTTACTTCAACCCTCGAAACTTCCCTTTCCGGTCTTTCGGGCTTAAAAAAGATGCAGTCCCGCTCAATGTCAGGACTTTCTATCGTATTCCTCGAATTCAATTACGGCACAAACCTTGACGCCGCAGGTGGAGATGTCCGGGACAAAATCGATATAGTGCGCGGTTATTTGCCAGATGACGCCGATTCACCTATTACAATCAAAATGGATCCTTCAATGATGCCAATTTTGAATCTGGCAGTGCGCGGAAACCGTACTCCAGAAGAATTGAGAACAATGGCCGAAGACGTAATCAAACCGCGCCTTGAACAGCTTGACGGAATCGCTTCCGCAACAGTTTCTGGCGGCCGGGAAGAGTCAATCAACGTAGACATTCCACGCGACCGTCTCGAAGCCTATGGACTTACAATCAGCACAGTTGCGCAGATGATTGGAGTTCAGAACATTCAGTCTTCCGGCGGTACAATCACTTCTGGTGATATAAATTACACAATTAAAAACGACGGTAAATACAAAAATATCGAAGACCTTAAAAACACTGTAATCTCTTATAAAGCAGGCTCAGACTACGAAGTTCGTACAATCCGCCTCCGTGACATTGCAGATGTTTACGAAGGCTACAAAGACGAATCTACACTTGCTTACCTTGACGGAAGTCCTTGTGTAATGATTATGCTTACAAAACAGTCAGGCAAAAACTCTGTTCAAGCTGCAAAAAACGTACGCAAACAGCTCTCAAAAATTCAGGCGGAACTTCCTGCTGACGTTGAGATTCTCGAAACTTCAAACACTGTAGACATCATCTCTCAGACAATCAACGAAGTTGTAAGTTCGGTAATCCAGGGTGCTTTGCTCGCAATTGCAGTTCTTTTCATCTTCCTTCGTAGCTTAAAATCAACCCTGATTGTAGGTCTTTCAATCCCGCTTTCAGTTTTGATTACACTCGTTTGTATGTACTTAAAGGGAATTACAATCAATATGATTTCGATGGCCGGTCTTTTGCTCGGTATCGGTATGCTTGTAGATAACTCGATTGTAGTTCTCGAAAATATTTATTCTTATATTCAGCGCGATGCAAAGCCAAAGGTTGCGGCAATTCTCGGTTCCCAGGAAATGGTTACTTCAATCATGGGTTCAACCTTGACTTCTGTTTGTATCTTCCTTCCAATGCTCGTTTTCCAGAAAAAACTGGGCATGATGGGTCAGATGTTCAACGATTTGGCATACACAATCATTTTCTCACTCATGTCTTCTCTTATCGTTGCCATTGCCCTGGTTCCGGTTTTGTGCTCAAAATATGTATCAAAAGTCGGCGGAACAAGAAACGAAGGAAGAGGTTTTGCTTATGCGGTAAACAAAGTTTTTAACAACTTCTTCGACAAACTTGATGAAAAATATGCGGCAGGAGTTGCCTTCGTTCTTCACCACAGAAAAACATTCATTGTAGCAATTGTTGTTCTCTTCTTTGTTTCGATGGGCGCAATTAAACTCGTTGGATTCGTCTTTATGCCGCCATCTGCAGCAAACAGCGTTGAAGTAGATTTTAAACTTGCACAGGGAACAAAACTTTCAATTACAGAAGATGTTATCCGCGAATTTGAAACAATGGCTCTCGAAGACTTAAAAGGCATTAAATATTCAAGCGTGACAGTCGGCGGAACGAGCATGATTTCTTCATCATCAGAAACAAACACAGGTTCAGTAACATTCAGTTTATACGAACCAAAAGACCGTCTGCCAGGATACGACAACGAAAAAACAGCAAAAGCAAAACTCAGAAAATACTTTACAATGTTCCCGGGAGCAACCTTGAGTTTTGCCGCAAATGCAAACAGCGCTTCAAGTTCTTCCGGTGTATCCGTAAACATTAAATCAGACGATTTGGATCTTGTAATGGAAACTTCCCGTCAAGTTCGCAAAGTTCTCGAAGAAAAAGGAAAAGACTGGGTAAGCGAAGTAGATTCAGACCTCGAAGATGGACTTCCGCAGGCAAATATTATTTTTGACCGCGACAGAATGCAGGAATTCGGTCTTAATGTTTATACAGTCGGCTCAGAAATTGCAGGCGTAATCAACGGAAAAACAGCAAGCCGCTTTACAAAAAACGGAGACGATATTGATGTTGTTGTCCGCGTTTCGGAAAAAGACCGCGAACGACTTGGCGATCTCGACTCAATTTCGATGGTAACTTCAAGCGGAAAGAGAATTCCTCTTTCAAGTTTTGCGCATTATGAAGAATCAACCGCTCCAGTTACAATTTTCCGCGAAAACCAGTCGCGAATCATTCACGTAACAGCAAAACCAAACGAAGGACTTTCAATCGGCGACGTTCAAAAAGAAGTTGTAAAACTTATCGAACAGAACATTGCAAAAGAAGACGGCGTAATTATCAGTTATTCCGGCGACCTCGAAGACATGATGGAAGCAGTTGTAAACTTCGGACTTGTAATCATTCTCGCGGCCTTCCTCGTATTCGTCGTAATGGCATCGCAGTTTGAATCAATGCTCGACCCGTTCATTGTAATTCTTACAATTCCACTGTCGTTTATCGGTGTAATGACAATTTATGCGCTCACTGGAAACCAGCTCAGTGTAATTACAATCATGGGCGTTCTGGTTCTTGTCGGAACAATCGTAAACAACGGTATCGTTCTTGTTGACTACACAAACCTTCTTAGAAAACGTGGCTACGAACTCGAAGAAGCTTGTATTCAGGCAGCACGCAACCGTCTGCGCCCAATTCTTATGTCAACATTGACAACCGTAATCTCGCTTGCTCCAATGGCGTTCTTCCCGGGAGAAGGTTCATCTTCAATGCAGCCAATCTCGCTCACAGTATTTGGAGGAATGACATTCGGTTCGTTAATGACGCTCTTTATAATGCCGTCAATTTACTATATCTTTAATAACCGCCGTCTTAAAAAAGCAGCAAAAAAAGCCGCAAAGCAAAAGGCAATTGAAGAAAAACAATCCGGCAACTAATAAAACAAAAAGTCGGAGAGGAGGTCTTTATGGAGAATAAAATGTCATATATCGAAAATATCAGAAAACACGCCGGAAAATTGACACGGCTGGAAATAATTACTTCCCAGGCGCTCGAAGAAGACTTTAGGGAAGAATTTAAGGAGCAGAAAGTCGCCGCCCGTTACACAAAACTTGCAAACGTAATGGGAGCCGGCTATTCAAATCCACGCCTCGGAGACGCAATCTGGCCGCAGCTCAACATAATGTACATAATTTACTGCCAGGAAGAAGAGGCCGAAAAAATAATCGCAATCTGCCAAAAACTCCGCGAAAAATACATGGCAGAAGGCATTGCCTGCTTTAAAAGCAGCGCCGAAGAAGTTTAGCTGTCCGCTAGTTGTCTGCTAACTGTCCTAAGGCACAAAACATAATTTTTCTAAAAAGCGATGGATAATAAATCTGTCGCTTTTTTTTATTTCGGGCGTTTCCTTCAGCCGCACAAAAACAGCAAAAACGTCATTGTCCGCCAGCAAGTGGCGGCAAAAAACATAAAAAAACACAATCCCGCACTAAAAAACACACAGGCCGCGCTTTTCGTGGCTACGGCGTCTACCGCGCCTCCGGTGCTGCGCACTTGCAGGCAACCACTACAATCGCTAACGCATAAAATGCCAGTTTTATATTTAGCCCTAAATTCGAGTTTTTAATCTAAGCGATGATTTCAGCCTGCATTGAAGAACGTAGGCTGAAATTGCAAACCAGTCTGGCTGCGGCTCAGATAAAGCGGCCGGACTCTGCAAGCCTGGCAAGCTCCCCGCATTTTTCAGATATCCGGCATCACAGTAAAACCAGCCTTTCTTGTTTTCAGTGACCTTCTCAACCACAGTGAGAATGAATCCGCTTTGTGTTGTAAAAAGTTTCGATATATTCAAAAACAAGGCTCCGACAATGTTCGTAACCTTGAATCTGAAACCTGTAAAGCCATTCGCGTTTTATCAATGAATGAATAAATCCATTGTATTTTGAAAAAAATGTGATAAATTATTATAAAAAAATTGCAAGAATTTAAAATTAGCAAAAACAGGATAAATATGGAAAAATTTAAGCTCATTTCAACTTTATTTATTTCAATTCTTCTAATTTTTTCAGGCTGTAATGTAGAAACAGATACTACTCAACCAGGTCAAATCATAAAGACAGAAAGTCAAACTGTAACTTTCAGCAACACAAATGCCAATTTCACGATGATTGACATTTCTTTCATCGAT
>SAMEA104315426__coassemble_557_pt1 | contig 19597 bp, 6 predicted proteins | sample SAMEA104315426__metabat2_high_PE_039 | metagenome-assembled genome bin SAMEA104315426 (sample SAMEA104315426) | gut metagenome | biome: Monkey gut; feature: monkey-associated habitat; material: faeces | place: China | collected 2013 | reverse complement strand
GTTTTTGAAAATTTTTATTTTCTTACGATTACAACCTGTTTAGATTCGTAATATGGTTCAGAAAAATCAACATTCTGTCTTCTTTCTTCTGTTGCAGTCATTCCAGCAGCAACAAAGTCAATTGAACCAGACTGAAGAGCGGCAATCAAACCGTCAAAAGCCATATCGCTGATTTCGAGAGTTTTGCCGCAATCATTTGCAATGTACTGAGCCATAGAAGCGTCAAAACCAACAACCTTAGAACCTTCAACATATTCAAATGGAGGGAAAGCTGCGTTTGTGCCCATTACAATTTTACCATTGCCAGATTTTGCTTCGATAGCAGGAATTTTAATTTTTCCGTCAGTAGGCATAAAATCAGCAACGAGAGCTTCGTATCTTCCGTCAGCTTTCATATCAGAGATTGTCTTGTTGATAGAATTAAGAAGTTCTGTGTTTCCTTTCTGAACGGCAATTGCGTAAACGTCAGTAACAAGGTCAAAATCAAGAATAGTAAGGTCAGAATTGTTTTTGCAAACTTCTTTAGCAGGCAATTCGTCGACAATAATAGCATCGATTGCACCATTTTTGAGTGAAAGCGAAGCGTCAATTACATTTTTAAAAGAATTGCATTTTGCGTTTGGCAAATCTTCCTGAATATAAATTTCGCCAGTTGTACCAGCCTGACATCCAATCGAAAGATTTTCCAGGTCAGCCTTAGAATTGATTACAACGTTTTTCTTTTCTTTACAGCCAGCCAAAGCAAAAACAGCCGAAGCCGCGAAAACCGCAAATAAAACTTTTTTCATAAAAAGTCCTCCATAATTTCCGCCATTATAGCATATTGCACATTTTGATAAAACATATAAAAACAACCAGCCAAAATAAATTTTCTTCGATTTAACACTTTCTTAACTTAAATTTTACAAGAATATTTTAAAATGCGTGTAAATAAAAAAAATGGAAAAATAAAGTTTCAAACCTCTTTGCAAAAAGAAAAAATGGGCGTTGCCCCGGCCGGAAATTCCGTCCGGAGCCGCGCTTTCCAGTGTTCCGTGGCATACGTGCCACTTCATTCAAAAGCGGGATTTCGGCAGGCTCAACCACCGCTTTTGAACGGCTGCGCCGCACTTCCAATCGCTAACGCAAAAAATGCCACTCCCAAAATCCGCTACTATTCTTCTCCACGCAAGAAGTCCACGGCGAACATATCGGAGTTGAATCCGACAGCAACAGGAGAATACACGCTTCCGTCTTTGTTTTCCTTTACATGCGCCATGACTGAAGTTCGCTGATCGCCAGTAGCCCATTCAGAAGGAACTGTCATGACATCAAACTTAACATCATCTTTCGTTCCGTCTGATATATATGCCGCTTTCATTCCTGATTTTGTTCCTACATAGCTGGAATTTATGTATGAAACAACAGGGCGAATTTCCCCAAGATTCGTTCCACTCGGATTTGTAAGCTCAATATCAGTCCAAAGACCAGAACCGCTAGAAGAATCAAGAAGAACACTCTTTGCAACCGAATAAGTCTCTCCACTCTTTTTAAGATAGAGATAGTACAAGGTCGAATTTGTCGCATTCTGAGCCGCAATATGAAGATTACCAGAAGAATCAATTGCACAACTCACGTACCGCCCAAAATCCGCCTTTGAATTACCCGGTCGGATTTCTTTAGTTTTTGTCCAAGCGTCCGCGCCAGAAAGTTCCGTTACAGAATTAGCATTATAATTCTTGGACTTAGGGAATTTGCTCTTTCCACGCGCAATTTCAAGGCATTTGTTAGTCTCATTGTAATAAACAATCACAGGAATTGGAGAGCCGCCTGTAGCGTCAACAACAATATCGCTCCACTCGCCCGCCTTTTCTGTAAATTTAGTAGGATTGTTCTGTGTAGTGTCGTAACCTGCAACAACCGTCGCACCAGTCTTCATGTTGCCGTCAGCAGAACGAATTTCCGCGACAAGTTCATTGTCTCCGGCATTTCCTCCGCCCCACTGATTATTCACAGTTGTGTTTATCGTTGATATATTGCCACCGTCAACATCTCTTCCTGAACGGAATGCCGCAAATTTAAGACATTTTGCATAACTGTCATAATAGCTCACATAAACGTAATCAAGCTGCTTGCGCTTATTGTTGCTGGCATAGTTTGTTTTGTCAGCTTCCGGCGGAGAATCCGTATGCCAGCCTGCAATGCGCGGATTTTTGAACTGATAGAGAATGCTATCGTAACCGTCAGAAGAATTGCGTCCAGTCGCAGAGTTATTACTTCCTTGCCTTTCTATAATCCACTTTAACGAGGATTCGCTCAATCCAGTCGTTCCCTCGTATGTATCTTTTTCATAAGCAAATCCCTCACGAGCAAGCATGAGTCCAGGTCCCCAGCAGTTTGCATTCACGTTTCCGACATAGTTTGTCTGCAAAACATAATACGGAAGTCCGCCAAGCACAACCATGTCAACCGTATCCACAGGAGCCGTGAAAAGTGAAACATCCGATGTCGGAGACATAGCTACATTCTGTGTCGTACCTTCGTACACATAAACACGCATATCATCAGATGATATGAAACCTAAATAACCATCTGTCATATTATCGGTAGGCAGAATTTGACTTCCTTTCTTTTTCAGACCAACCGTTCCGCCAGAATTTATACTGTCCTCTTTCCGGATTTTCTTTACAAGTCCGCTGTGCGGATTTATGCTTCCGTCAAACGTCGTTCCTACATTCCAGACGCTGATGTATCTGTCGTCGGTCCAGAAGTTTGTTCCGGCTTTATTGGCTTTTGAGAAACCGTTGTCTATTTCATTTGCTTCGTTCTTTGCGCCTGCGACATAGCCTTCTTCTATATTGCAGCCGCTGTTCTCGTTCGTGTTGTTTCTTGTTGCAACTCCGCCAACTACGACTTCAACCCAGCGTGAATATTCAGGCGCTTTTACGGTGATTTGTCCGGCTGTTGAAATTTCTCCGGTTTCCGTTTCGGCGACGGCGTCACCGACAACAGTTTTTCCGTCCGCGGTTGTCTTTGACTTGTAGAAGTTGACCGTGTAGCTTTCGCCTTCCGCAAAGTTCATTCCCTCAATAACCATGTCTTCGCCTGCGCGTACAGGGAATTTTCCAAGTCTTGAGCGGTTTGCACTTCCGGAAACTGCCGGATAAATGCTCTTTATGTACGGAACAAAGTCCATCTTATAAACAGAAGTTGGGTTTTCTTCAGTCGTTTGCTGGCTTTCAGAAGAAAAATCCTGCTTATTTGCCTGAGCATCAACTACATAAGTTTTTACGCTTTTGTCAGTTGCAATTCCATAAGGCGTCATATCAATCTTGTAACGCCATGTAACTGTGTGTCCGTCTTGACTTGGTTCTTCTTCGCTCAAAATCTCAGCGCCATCAGAAACTTTCCATTCACCGTTTTCATTCCAGATGATTTTTACATCAACTTCAGCACCGTCAATTCCGTCCGGTTTTACAATATGAATTTCGCCGATTCTTGTGTCGTCAAAACTTGTTCCGTTTATGAATACTTCGCCAGAAACGCCAGGTTTTGTTTCGCCAGTTCCCGGCAAATCAATATGTCCGAGCGGTTGTCCGTCGTCATCATAGACAAAACTTGAATCTTCCTTACTGTTCCACCAGAACGGTTTAATCGTTCCATTTGGTTTTTCTGTATCCTTAACATCGATTATTGCAGGAATATTTATCATTGCCCACAAACTGTCAGTTCCAGGTTTTGTTTCGTCTGTTTTGTCCCAGAAAGTAAATGCAAGATATTTTGTACTTCCATCGTCAAGTTTTACAATTTCTTGGTCATTTTCATCCATTTTTAAGAAAACACCGCCGTATTTTTGGGCATCTTCCGTCTGAATCAAACTTTCCGCACTCTGTTTTGTCCCTTTTTTGTCTGCAAGATTCAGTTTTTCAGAGGTTCTAGCAAGTTCAGCAACATCTCCGCTAACAGGCAAAACAACTTCTTTTGAATTTTCAAGACTGCAAGTATAGCCAAGTTCACCGTTTCCTCCGACAAATTCTGGCAAAACAAGCAGATCTTTCTTTATTTTGAATGTCCGTCCGCTCAAAGTAACTTTTGCAAGCGCATCGCCAGCCTTGTTAGAAGAACCGTTTTCCTGCTTCAAGGTTGAATAAAACACAAATTCACCAAACTGAGTTCCACTCGTAACGGTTTTATCATCTGACAAATCATTTAGAATCGAAGTTTTTTCGTTATAAAAGTCAAATTTTCCGTTTCCATTCAGGTCGGTTGCAAGCATTACACGCGAAATTCTCGGACGATTGTTCTGTATGCTCGTCTTTACATAGCCGTAATTTGAATTTCCTGCCTGGTCAAATGCAACAACGTGAATTTCTGCCGGACCGTCTGGAATATTGTCCGAATAAACACTTGCAGTCCATTTATATTTTGAACCGCTGCGTTTTACCATTTCGACAAGCCCATCACCATCATCGTTTGAAACTCCAGTTTCGGAAGTAGAGTCAAACCCTTCCATTACTTCGTGATCAATCAAAAGCGCGTAGATGAATTCAGCCTCTGTTTCTCCAGCCGAAAGTTCGTCTTCAATAATTGCAGCATCGACTTCGATTTCTGAAATTCTGTGATAAGTTCCATTTATCTTAACAAGTCCAAATTTTGAAATTTCGGAATTCCAATTTTTGCCGTTAATGTTAAAGTCGCTTCCAAGTCCATCAAAAGTGATTTTTGATTTTCCGTCATCTGTTTTCGAATTTTCAACAGTCACTTTTTTATAAAGCGCAGGCAAATTCTCTGAATTGATGTAAACTTTTCCGTCTGATTTTACATCGGCAATTTCAGTTTTATTATTTTGAGTTTCTGTCGTTGCAAAAAGCGGATTGAAAATTCTTTCTTTTGTGCTGAATTCTGCATTTGCCGGCTTTTTAAAATAAACCGCGACAAAATCAAGCGAACTTCCACTTTCTTCAAGTTCATCTCCGAAAGTATACGAACCGTCAGAATTTTCAATTACATTTACAAGGCCGACATTTTCACCACGGCTTGTAAGTCGCAGGTTTTCTGGTTTTTCAGCAGGAAGTTTTTTATTGTCCGTCGAATAAAGAGCTGGCGCTGTGTTGTCAATCTTGAACGCATAATTCGTTTCAACTCCAGAATGCTGTCCGTCGTTCAGCGAAAGCGTTGCATAAACATTTCCTTCTTTTGTCACATCGATTGGAATAAAAACCGTATATTCTGCTGTTTTTGCACCAAAAGTGATTGTTCCGTTTGAACTTGCATCTTCGCTTTCAGAACTCTCAAATTCTTTCATTGCTGGAATATAACCGTTTCCGCTTTGCATTCTCAAACCAACATCAATCACGCTCGAATCATCGGTTACAACAGTTTTTAAATACCAGAATTTTGCTTTTTTACCACTAAAGCACATTCCTGCAGAATATGATTTTTCCCAGACAGGAACAGAATCACGGTTCGTTGGCTGTGAAGCAAATCCCACAATATACGCTTTTTCAACACCCGGAACTCCAGAATCAACATAAATTCTAATTTGACAAATTTTTGCAGAATCTGCGTCTGGATAAGCAAGTGAACTTGAAGTGCCGTTTTCGTCATAAGATTCGACTGTAAACCGAAGAGCTTTAATTGCGCCTTCTTTATTTTCGATTTTTGAAACGTCGATTCCTGCTTTCCAGTTTCTTGTGCCTTCTGCAATAATTTGAGCTGGATTTTCCGAAATATTGCCTTTTACGACAATTCCAGTTCCAGACAAATCATCAATCGGCTTCCAGTCTGTAGAATCCGTAATTTCGCCGTCAATCGAGTATTCAACTTTTGTAATTCTCACAGAAGAAATTTTTTCGTCATCGTCGGCGCTTCCCTGTAAAATCACAGTGCTTCCAGTTTTTGCAAAATCTTCGTGTGATGTAACTTCCACAGTCGGAATTCCGCCACGGACATTTACAGGAACTTTTTCTTTTACGACTTCAGCATTTCCGGTTGCATCTTCAACATAAAAATAAACCGGAACATTTACTTTGTTTTTGTCACCAGAAATTTCTTCTGCGTATTTTAGACTTCCGTCAGCATTTTTAGCAGTCGCATAATAAATTAAACTTTCCAAATTTTCTGGTTTTTCAAACGAAGATGAATTGAATTCAATTTTCCACTGAGGTTCTTTTAACGGCTCTGAATAGTCATTGATTGTTTCGCCGGTGCTCGTTCTTAAAGGAATCCAGCCGTCAGAATTTTTGGTTACTCCAGTCTTTACCTGTTCTTTTGTCGGAATCAAGTAATTGAATATAGAAATTCCGCTCGGATCGCTTCCTTTGCCGGTAATTGCACATTTTCCAGTTATATTTTCAATTGAATTTTCATCTATCGAAACAGTCGGCGCAGCATTATCTATCGTGGCATTAAAATCTTTTGAACTTGTTCTTCCCGATTTATCAGTTGCCGTAACCGTAATTGTATTTTTGCCTTCAACATTAAAATTTCTTGAATCAAGCGCTCTTACTGTGTAAGACAATTTTCCGTCAGAAGATAAATCGCCAGTCCGTTCAAGTTTTCCTGCCAAATCCAAAACTTTATTACCAAGACTAAGCTTTACATCGTCAAAAGCAGAATCGTTCATCGAAACGTTTTCTTCAATTTCAAATTGAACAAAAAGATAAGGACTGTTATTTCCAAGATTTATGCCAAAATTGTACGGATCTTTCCAAACCGATTCTTCTATAGGAAGTTCAGTTCCAGACGAAACCGCACATTTTATGTTCTTTAAAGATGGGGCGGTTTTATCGAGAGAAATTCTTACAGGATTTTGGTTATCCGATTTTTCACTCGAATCAAACTGAATGAACGGTCTTTCCAATTTGCCGGCATTTTTTGTATAAAATATTCCGCCCTCAAGATCCTTTGCGTAAAAATAAATATCGTAATTTCCTTCGTCCAAAAGTTCAAAACTCCAGGTTTTATCCGAAGAAAGTTCAAGTTTTTTCCAACCGCTGCTTTGTTCAGGAGTTTTTTCTAAATCCGCAGAATCAGTTGAATAATACAAGCCGTCAATTCCGTCGTCGTCGCTTACGCTTCCAGATATCTTGCTGTTGCTTACAATCTGACCAGAAGTTTCCAAAGAAATAATTTTGATTGTCGGGCGGTCACTATTTTGGTCAATTTCAAGCTCGAGAGGTTCTGAATAACCGACGTTTCCGACTTTATCGACAGCCTCCGCCTTAAAGAAATATTTTCCGTCAGAAAGTTGTGTCGTGTTGAATTCTGCGCTCCAGTTAGAATCTCCAGTTATTTCAAGTTTTAAATCATTCCAGTTTTCAATTGCAGAATTTTTGTCAATTGAATAGAAAATTCTTGTCACTTTATCAAATCTGCCGTCGCCAAAATCATCTTTGTCGTCTGCGCTTCCTTTTAGCGTAATCGTTTTGTTTACTTGAATTCCGTCAGCATCTGAATCAGCATCTTTTGGAGAAATAAATGTTACCGTCGGAGATTTTTTGTCGATTACCAGGTCAAAAAGTTTTATTTCTGGTGAATTTCCTGCATTATCGAAAATTTTTGCATAAACTGTTTTATTTCCGGCAGACAATTCTGCGCTCAAAACCGTAAATTCAAAATTCTTTTCGTTAATTTCTTCAGATTCGCTCAAAACTGCATCTTTTTCAAATTTTCCATTATCAAGAGAAAGCTGAACTTTTGAAATTCCACTCAACTCGTCAAAAACAGAACCTTTTATTACAACGTCGTTTTTGCCGTTGCTAAGTTTTTTGTCCGCATCTTCAATTATGCCATCTACAGACAGAGAATTTTCCTTTAATTCTGGATTTTTTGAATCCACTTTTATAATCCATTCTGCCGTCTGCTCATTTCCAGCCTTGTCACTTGCATAAAGTTTTAAGTGATTTTCTGTGCTGTTTTCAAAATCAGATACAGTAATATTGAAGAATTTGAAATTTCCTTTTTCTGAACCGTTAAGGCTCGTTCCTTGAGAGAGAATTGTTCCGTCTTTGTTTTTAAGTTCGTAACGAATACTTTTTATTCCGCTGGTTGCTTCTTCAAAACAACCGTCAAGCATTAGCGAAGTAGAATTGAACCAAATTTCCGCAAAATCGCGCGCATTCATTTTTACCTGGGCACCGCTTTTTCCAAACAGAGAGCACTTTTGATTTCCGTCAATCTCGTATTCAGTCTTAAATTCTGGTTTTGTAACGTCAAAAATATATTTTACTTCTGCCTCGGAACTAAGTCCGTAAACATTTGTCGCCGTAAAAATTCTTGTCGTTTCTCCACAATCAGTTGCCGGAGCAGGAATTGTAATTTTTAATTCCTGTTTTTCATTATTTTTTTCAATTGCAACATTTCCAGAAATTTTTTCTCCCTCTCTCCAGACAAGAGAAGAAATTTGATTTTCATCTTTTACGGTCGCAGTTACAATTATGTCATTATTTGAATAAAGGAATTTATTTTTCTGCTCATTTGAATCCGCATCTGTAACAAGAGAAAGACTTGGAGCAAAATTTTTTATTTCTATGTCGTCTGACGATTTTGTATTTCCTGCTTTATCCGTTACTTCGACTCTAAAGCGGCTTGTTCCTTCTGGAACGTCTTCTTTTTCGAGAATAAACGTATAAACTTCAAATTCTTTTGTTGTGCCGTCAGCTTCTGTGACTGTTTCTGTCGTTTTTTCCGGTATTTTTTGAACCGTTGTTCCGTTACGCAAAAATTTTACATCTTTAATTCCGCTTCCAGAATCTCTTGCTTTTAAAACAAGCTTTGTCGGTTCAAATTTTTCAAAAGTCTTAATTTCTGGAGATTCCGAGTCCAAGGTGATTATTATTTTTGCACTCGGATTTTCAGAAATTTTAGAAACATTTCCGGCATTGTCGACTGCAGCAAGATAAACCGTATAAGGAACATTTTCCTTATACGAACTTAAATCAATCGGAGCCGACCACTCAAAACCAGCATTCGTTGCAGAAATTGCGCACTTTTTCCAGGTTGAAGCAACGTTTTTGTAAAAACCTTTTTCGTCTTTTTCGGGTTCGTTTTCAGAAAGAATATAAAAGAAACTTTCGCCCAAACCAGAACAGTCGGTTTTGTCAGCTTTTTCGGAAGGATCTGTTACAGTTCCGCGCAGAGTAAAATAATTTTTATTATTGCCGTATTTTCTTACAAATCCAGCCTCATCTTTTTCTGCATCTTTGAAAGATTCGCCGTTTACGCTTTCAATTGTAAATTTTGGAGGCAAAGTATCGACGATGTATGAGAATTTTTGTTTTGAACTTTGACCAAAGCAGTCTTCTGCCTTAAACCAAAGAGTTTTTCCTTCGCTTCCAGTTTTTTCTTCAAAATTCCAAGAAAATCTTCCGTCACTTCCTGCATTTTTCGATATAGCAATTAAACTTCCTTCGCCAGAACAATCTGCGTCAGAATAACATCGGATTTCCGCAGAAGAATCGTCTATCGAGCCTGTAATCGTAAACTGAGAATTTGCAGCCTGAAAAGCGCCGCTCACGTTTGAAACCGCAAGTTGAGGCGCGCCATTGTCTACTGCAATAAGGAACGGTCCGGAACTTCCTGTACTGTAAGATGTCTGAGAAAACTTATCTTCTGCAAAAACTTTTACAAGGTAAGCGCCTTCATCCTTTGGAAGACTGTCAAATTTTAAGGTAAAACTTGTTGAACCAGCAGCATCTATTTTGATAACGGTTGCTGAGTTTTCATTCCATTCAATTTCATTGCCAGATACAACTTGTTCAACATCAACTTTCTGATAGAAAATTTTGATTGTTTTTATGCCATCATCGTCTTCAACAGAACCAATTAAAGTGTGATTATTGTCTGTTCCGAGAATATTTTTCTGTCCGTTTTTTATTTCTGCGACTGTTTTTATCTTATCATCAATATTTGAGAATTTGATTTTTGGGCTGTCGCTGCTTTGATTTATTTTTACAGTTTTTGTTTTGATTCCTTCGTTGCCAGAAGTATCATTTGCGTAAATTTTTATTGTAAGCTTTTTGTTGTCCTCAAATTTTGTAGTATCAACTGTAAATCCAGAAGAACTTATATTTGAAACCGGGATGCGTTCGCTTTCTTCGCCATTTTCCAGCATAAGTGAATATTCGGTTCTGTTTATAATTCCGTTGTCAGTAATATTTGCTTTTACGGTGATTATTCCGTTTACGACTTCTTCATTATCTTCTTCAAGAATCGGAGTTACAGAAATTTCTGAAATAACCGGAGCTTCATCGTCAAAATTTACCTGAACCTGATCTGTTCCGCGGTTACCGTCAACACTTTTAATTCCAGCCTGAACAAAAACTGTAAATGCCGATTTTCCTTCAAAAACAGATTTTGGAACATTAATAGAGAAATTTCCTGTATTTTTGTCAAAATTTATTCTTCCATCCGCAGACGAAGCAAAAAATTCATTTTCTGTCGAATCAATGTATGCAAAAAGCTCGATTTCAAGGTCGTCCTGACTTACAGTTGCAGTTCCAGAAAGTTCAAATTCTTTATTTGCATAAAAACTTTTTTCACCGTCAATTTTTACAACTGGAGCGGCAGCTGTTGCGCTTAATTTAAATGCATATTCATTTCCGGCGTTGTTTGCCTCGTTGTCGTTCTGATCATAACAATCAACTCCCAAAACATAATATTTTCCGGCTTTTAATTCTGGATGAATAACGCTGTTTACTTCTACAATCACCTTATAAGCATAAGAACCAACCGGAGTGATTTTTGATTCGCGTTCGGAACGATACTCTTCTGAAAGTTCATTTAGAATTTTTCTGTTTCCGTCGGAATCTTTTTGACCTTTCCATGGAGCAAGCAATGTTATTTTTTCGGCATTTTCTATGATATTTCCGTTTTTGTCACATTCTTGCAGAAAAATTCCAATCGTGTCTTTGTCGAGAGGAATTTGGTCAAGTCCGGCAGAAATATTTACCGTTTGCTTGGTTTTATTCATCAGTTCGCACGAAGAATCGTTCAAATAGCCTTTTTCCTGATTTGAGCCAGACGCATTTTTCAAGTCATCAAGTCCAGTATAACCAGAGAGTTCGTAAGAAGGGTTGTTCAGCGGATTGAGAGAAAAAACTGCTTTTTGAAGCTGTTTTTGAGAAAGCGCGGACTTTACTTTTTCGACAATTTCGCGATTTTCGTCCGTAACGTCATAAGTTCCATTTAAAATATAGTAAGCGTTTGTAAGTTTTACTGTTTGAATTACATCGGAAGAAATTTCATTATTCAAATAAAAATAAGCGGCACCGTTTCCTTTGTCGCCCTCTTCTTCCGGAATTTTTCGTGCAGAATCATAAACTGAAATTTTGCACCAGTATTTTTTTGTTCCGGCATTTTTATCTGTTCCATAAATGCTTTCGTAGGCTTCGCTTCCCCATTTTGCAACAGACAAATCGATTGTCGGAGGAACATTTTTTAAGATAACTGTTTTTTTGAGCTGGTCTTTATCATCACCTTCCGCGCTGTAAATTTCCACTTCGATAGAATCTACATTGCTTGAATCCATTACACTTCCGGTAATCGAAAAATCCTGTCCGTAAGAATCGGCGCTGCTTCCGTCATCGGTAAATTTGGTTGAAGGTCTTGTGAGAGAAAGAAGAGGCGGAGTGTTGTCGATTACAAAACCTCTAGTTGCGCCACTTTTGTTTCCAGCAGTATCAATCGCCGTAACCGAAACTTCATAAGAACCGTCCGGAATTTTAGATTCTGAGAGCGGATTTATTTTGCAAGTCCAATTTCCGCCGTCTTTTCCACCTTCTTTTATAATTGTCGCCTTAAAAGAATCGTTTTCCGGATATTTCTTTTTAGTCGAAGTATTTGTAAGAACAACGTCTATGTCCTTTAATTCGCCGTCATCGCTCCAAGTTCCGCTAATTGTAAATTCGTCGCGGACAATATAATCTGCTGACGGTGAATTTATTTCAACTGTCGGAACTTTTGTATCAATCGAATCTCCAAGTCCTACTTCGCAAGACAAAAAAATTCCACAAAAAACGGTCAAAACAACCGCAAAAACAGAAAGTAAGTTTTTTTTCATACTCTCTCTCCCATAATAAAACTTTTTATCTAACAAAATATTATACATCTTATAAAGTTTTTGTCGAGTTATTCAATATGAATGAGAAACAAAAGCCTGTTTCAAATCTCTTTGCACATAAAAAAAGCCGGAAAACTTGTCGTCTTCCGGCTTTTTCGTTCAATTTTGAACTTTATAATTTGCAAAAAGAAAAATTATTCGTAAATAAAGGTTTCTTTTGGACCTTCGATTGTTACATTTTCGAATTTTGCGCCTGGAGCGTTTCTTACGCGGAAACTTTTTACGCTGACTTCTGGCAATCCGTAGAACATGTCGCTTTCCATTGGTGAGCGGTCAGAACTTTCATCTGTCGTAAAATGGCAGTCACGGATTTCGAGGTTATCAATCGGCATTTCTGGCAATCCAACGATAAATCCGGCACTTGCCTTACAGCCAGTTCCCTTGCAGCCAATAATTTTTACATTGTGGATTCTAGGAGTTTCGCTTGTTACAGGCATTTTTTCGAGACTAAAGAGCGGAGATTTTGTGTCTGTAATTCCACATTTGTAGTACATATTCATTGCAATCGGACAAAGAGTGTCGTTCATTACAAGATTTTTTAATTCAATATCGTTAATATCGCCACCGCGTCCACGACGAGATTTAATGCGGATTCCACGGTCTGTACCCGACAAATCGCAGTCGCTTGCGTGAATTCCGCTCATTCCTGCGGCAGTTTCCGAACCAATAACAATTCCACCGTGTGCGTTTCTTACTGTGCAACCTTTTACTTCAACATTTACAGTTGGACGATTTACGCGGATTCCGTCAGGACCAGAGCCAGATTTAATACAAATTCCGTCATCGCCAACGGCAACAAAGCAGTCAATGATTTTTACATTTTCGCACGAATCAACATCGATTCCGTCTGTGTTTGGAGCAGTATATGGATTTTCGATGTGAATTTTTTCGAGAGTTAGATTTTTTACATAAATCGGATGAACTGTCCAGAAAGGAGAATCTACAATTTTAATTCCTTCGAGAACAATATTTTCGCAGTTAATAAATTCAATAAGAGCCGGGCGCAAGAACTGAGTTTCGCGTCCACCGCCACCGCCAGCCTGATTTTCGTAGCCAGGATTCAATTTTGCAAGCGCGATTTCGTACGGTTCTTCTGGTTTTGACTGCTTGCGTGCTTTTTTATCTTTTACGGTTTTCCACCATTTTTCGCCATTGCCGTCAATTGTGCCTTTTCCAGTGATTTTTACGTTTTTTGAGTCAGCAGAACGGACAAGGGCATGCATTCCGTAACATTCTACGCCTTCCCATCGGGTAAATGCAGGAGGATACAAAGCTGGATCATCAACAAAAACTATTCTTGCACCTTCAGAAAGCTCAAGTGTCGTGTCCGACGGAATATCGATGGGACCTGTAAGCCAGTTTCCAGCATCAACAGTAAGTTTTCCTCCACCGTTTTTTGCAATTTCTTCAAACGCAGTTTTAAAAGCTTCTCCGTTGTTAAAAACACCGTCTGGTTTTGCACCGAAATCTTTTAGGTTCAAATTTTTCATTTTGTCTGAAAATCCTCCATTTTAATAATCACTTTTTATTTTGACAGCTTTTCATTCAATTTAAATTTTCCACGCTGCTTAAATAAGGTTTCTTTTTATTATTACTGACCGCAAAACTTACGGCAAGACTTTAAAAAGAAGTAATTTTGAATAAATACGCGGTTTTATTAAATAAATTGTTCAATAAACCGCACCCTAAACCGATGGCGCAAATTCATCGCGAAGTGAATCCGCTTCCTCTTTTTTCATAAAATATCCGTGCGGATTTCTAACTTCCGTATTGTCTGCTATTTCGTCGCCATTTGAATTTATGCGCTTTGTGCCAAATTCCCGCCAACCAAAATCTTTGCAGCCTTTTTCAGGATAAACCGTTTTTTTGCCGTCTTCGTCCGTCCAAATTCTATCATCGTAATTTTCGTCAATCTTGCAGTCAATCAAGGCAATGCTGTCCCAGCGGTCAACACTGTCTTTTGTTCCAGTTCCCTGACTTCTTCCAATCCAAAGTTCGCTTCCTTCAGGTCTTTTGTCTGCCGTAAAAGTGCAGTCCACAAAAATAAATCCTGGTCTTGAATTTAGCGCGCGGCTCTGAACAACATAAGCAGGTCTGACTCCAGGACGGTTGTCTTCCCTTGTGTGTATTTTACAATTTACCCAAACCGAAGTGTCGCAATATCCCCAGATAAAATCAATGTCGCCTGTAATGTAGCAATCTTCAAAACGGCTAAAACCCTTTACGTGAACTGTGTCCTGACGGCTTATAAACCGCATGTTCTGGCACAAAAGGCTTCCGTTCTGGTTATGAAAACACAACGCTTCCGCCTGATTTCCCAAAGAAGCGTCATCGCAAGTTTTTAAGTGGGTATTTTCAATCGTAAAACCGCGCAGCGTAACTTCAGACGCATTCGGTCCGATCACAAAAACAGCACGATTTTCTGTATCTTTATGAAAAGCCTCGCAATTTTCTGCAAGCAAGACAATATCTTCCGGTTTTGTTCCAGGCATACCTTCAAGAATCAGCGGATTTGGAAGGTTATACGAAAGAATTCCAGGATATTTTCCGGCAGCAAGCAAAATGCGCACTGGCGTATCAATATCAATCGAACCGCTGGCCGTTATTTCCTTAATTTTCTTAAAAGTCTGGGCAATTATTCCCGTATTCGACGGAGCAATTTTAAATTCAACCATATAAACATCCTTACTTTTATAATTGTTGATTATATTATGCGCTAAAAGCACACAATTGTCTTTATTTTCAAAAATTGCAAAACTTCATTCCCGCACAACAAGAATAAAGCAAAAATGCAACTTCAAAAAAACATCCTATTTTTTAATTATATTTTTCGACAAATTTTGTCAGTTCTTTTTCGTATCTGTCCCAATCCACAATATAAGAAATTGCGTGAGGGACGTTTTCAAAAAGAACCAATTTTGTCTTTTCTGGAAAACGCTGCTTGTAAAGCATAAAATTCGTTACGGTCATTTCGTAAGGAACAGTATGGTCGTCGGTTCCAGTCATAAACAAAAACGGCAACTGAGTTTTTTCGAGGGCCTTTAAGGTTGAATATTCTTTTAATCCAAAGCCGCCGATTTTTTTGCAGTACCAGCCGGCAGAATCAAGAAGAATTTTTGCAACTCCCGGCCAAATGTGCATTTCGTCCGTCATTGTCCAGCGCACGATTTCATAAGGTTCGGTAAATCCGCAGTCGGCAATGATTCCACGCACATTATACGGCAAATCCAGCCCGGAAGCCATTGTGACAGTTGCACAGCCCATGCTAATTCCGCCGACAAAAAGCGGCAAGTCGTTTCCGTAAATTTCATTGATTTTTAACATCCAGTCGCGGCAGTCGTAACGTTCCTTTATTCCAAAAGTAATAAATTTTCCTTCGCTCAAACCATGCGACCTTTGATAAGGCATAACAACGTTAAAATTCATCTTATGAAAAAATCTGGCAATCGTCGCAAATTCCCGCACAGGTCCAGACTGAAAACCGTGCATTAAAAGAACAGTTCCACGACAAGAAGAAGAATTTTCAGAATTCCAGACAAGGGCTTTTAATTTTAAGGAATCAAAACTCGTAATTTCGATTAAAGGAAGATTTAAAGAATCAATATATTCGCTGTCGGCAAGATGACGCTTGTAATTTTCTTCGCCAGCATAAAATTTAATCTCGTGCTCGACAGTGCGCTCTTTTGTAGCCCGGCTAAAATTCGGCAGAAAAACAAAGTTGTAAATGCAAATGTTAAAAATAGCGACAAGCGCAACTACAATTCCACAAATAATTCCAGCAATTTTTGCATATTTAGAAACATTTTTTTTCATATAAACATTATGTAACAAATTTGCGTTTTATGGAAACCTCAAAAGAAGTTTTTTTCTGGACAATTAAAAATTTTTAAGAGGTTTTTGGAGCACAATCAGCCTTCTAACCCGTCTTGCGCCCTTCCGCTGTCGCTGCATTTTCAGGGCGGTTAAAAACCACCCTGAAAACTTCGGGGCTACAGCCGGGGCTAAGTTTTACCTGAAAAGTTTTGCTTTATTTTTTTACCAGGACTTTTCCGTTTCCGGCACCGTCTTTTACAATCTGCTCAACGCTTTCTGCATTGTCCGCCTTGTAAGAATAATAATCAGCAGGAATCCATTCCGGTTTTTGCGAAAGTCCGGCGGTTTTTATATTTTTGCTCGCAACATCGTACATTGAGCCAAAAGTGTTTGAAGTGACAGACTTTTCTTTGTCTGCAAAAGAATTTGCCTCGCTGTAAATGCGGCATTCAGCGCGACGGTCAATTCCGCGGCTTTCTGTGTTTGTATAAAGATTGTTGTAAATATGTATCGTCGCAAAACGAACCATTGGAAGACGCTGAGTACATTTATCGTACCAGTTGTGGTGAAGTGTAATTGTCTGATGAAGTCTGTCGACAGTTTTTTTGTCGCTGTTTCCAATCAGCATGGTTTTGTCATGGTTGTAGAATTTGCACCAGCTTACCGTAACAAAATCATTTGTATTCGTAATATCGCAAAGTCCGTCGTAAACCTGCCATTTTACGCTTTTTCCGTCTTTTGTAAGGTATTTGTCAGATTCAACTTCTTTGTGGCTAAATTTCGGACTCAAAGAACAATGGTCTATCCAAACGTATTTCGAATTTTGAATTGCGATACAGTCAAAATCTGCGTTTAAGCCGTCAGATTCTTCAATTTTTGGAAAAGGATTGTAGCAGTTTGTAAAACTCAAATTTCTTAAGATTACATTCTGCACCTTTTTAATACTCACGCTTCCGCCTGTAATTCCAGAATTTTCGTCAAGACCGATTAAAGTCGTATTGTCCTGCAAACGCAAAAATACAAGTTCGCGCCAGTAATTGTTGAGTTCAGTACGAAGTTCTGCAATTTTTCCGTTCTGATCCTCATCGTAATTAAAACTTGCAGTGTATTTTTCTTTCCATTCTTTGTAAGAATTTACAGGAAGAACAGTTCCGGCTGTTTTTTCTTTTAAGAGTTTGTCCATTTGCTCAGTTGAACCGTTTACTGTTTCCGGCAAAAGAGAACCGCTGCCAGTGTCGGTCATGTCGATTATACCTTTTACATAGATAATCCGGCGATCGCCTTGTTTTAAGGCAGAAAGCAGTTCTTCGCGGTTAGTAACAGTCAAAACGACAGAAGCGCCTTCTCCTCCATTTGTACCGTAAACCGACGGCGGAACAACGGCATTTCCGGAAAGATCTTTTGTACCGGCAAAAGAAGCCCAACCGTCAGATTTGTCATTGGCAGAAATTTGAGTGGCAAAAAGCCCCGCAACAGAAAAAAGCGCAACACAAACAGCGCTAATAAAATTTTTTTTCATAAAAAACTCCAGAAACTCTCCAAATACAGATATTGTAGCAAGCAGACAAAATCTAAAACACAACAAATCTATAAAAAACAAGTTATTATAAAAAATTATGAGGTAAAAAATCAAAAAATCCGGCTTAAGGATTGGAGTACCGCCAAAGGCGTTCGTAAGCAGCCTGCTGCGTCGAATGGAGCGATAGCGGAAGTACGGAAAGCCTGACGGCGGCAAACCGCCGGAAGCCCCTTTTTATTTTCTTAAGATTCGCATTGCATTTAAGACAGCAAAAAATGTTACTCCTACGTCGCCAAATACGGCCAGCCACATTCCTGTTACGCCGAGTGTGCCCAAAACCATTATTGCAATTTTTATTCCGAGGCTTAAAACTACGTTCTGCCAGACTACCGCCATCGTGCTACGGCTGATTTTAATAGCGTCGATTAAACGTTCCGGCTTGTCGTCCATTATGACTACATCTGCCGCTTCGATTGCAGCATCGCTTCCAAGCGCGCCCATTGCAACTCCAACGTCTGCACAGGCAAGAACCGGACTGTCGTTGATTCCGTCGCCAACGTACACAAGACTGCCTTTTTTTTGAGTTTTTTGTTCAATGAGTTCTTTTACGCGGTTTACCTTGTCTTCTGGCAAAAGTCCTGCAAAAAGACGGTCGATTCCAAGTTCGCCTGCAACAATCTGGGCTGTTTTCTGGTTGTCGCCGGTCAGCATTGCTGTCTGCCGTACGCCGCATTTTTTTAGGGCGCCTATTGTTTTTTTTGCATCTTTTTTTAATTCGTCGCTTATGACTATGCAGCCTTTGTAAACGCCATTTTCCGCAACATGAACTGTTGTTCCGGCAAGTTTTTTTTCTTCCAGTTGAATTTTGATTTTTGGGTCAATCTGAATATTTTCTTTTTCCAGAAGTTTTTCGTTTCCTGCAAGAACTGTTTTCTGGTCAAGCTCGATTTTTATTCCATGACCGCTGATTTCCCGGGCATTTTTGCGAATACAAAGCTCACAGCAACTGTTGTCGAGTCCGTTTTTTAAATTCATTTTCTGGTGTGCGCTACAGAGCGATTTTGAAATCGGGTGAACCGAATAGTATTCTGCATGAGCCGCTAGTGCCAAAAGCTCATCTTCGCCGACGCCTTCAACCGCAAACACCTTTGAAACCGCAAATGTTCCTTTTGTGAGCGTTCCTGTCTTGTCAAAAACAGCTGTATCAACTTTGCTCAAGGCTTCTATATAATTGCTTCCTTTTATGAGAATTCCATGCCGGCTTGCGGCTCCAATTCCGCTAAAAAACGAAAGCGGAACCGAAATTACAAGAGCGCAAGGACAGCTTACAACCAGGAACATAAGCGCACGGTAAATCCAGGTGTGCCAGCCGTACTGAGCAAAAATTTCCGGCGCAAAGACACTGAGTGCGAGCGGCGGAAGAACTGCAACGCAAAGAGCGAGAATGCAAACGATTGGAGTGTAGTATTTTGCAAAACGGGTAATAAATTTTTCGCTTTTTGCCTTTGCTTCGGCAGCTTTTTCCGTCAATTCCAAAATTCTTGTGACTGCGCTTTCGCCATAAGTTTTTGTAACGCGAATTCTTACAACGCCCTCGTTGTTTACAAATCCAGCCAAAATTGCACTTCCCTTCTCAACTTTTCGAGGAACGCTTTCTCCGGTCAACGCGCTCGTGTCCATAAATGACGAACCTTCTTCAATTTCGCCGTCGAGCGCAACTCTTTCGCCAGGTTTTACCTCGATTATTTCGCCGATTTTTACATTTTCCGGTTTTTCTTCCTCAATTTTTCCGTTACGGACAACAAAAGCCTTATCCGGCCGAATATCCATCAACGCGCTGATTGAATTTCGGCTTTTATCAACGGCATAATCCTGAAAAAATTCCCCGAGATTGTAAAAAATCATTACGGCAACGGCTTCGCCAATTTCGCCTACAAAAATCGCTCCAACAGAAGCAATGCTCATCAAAAATTTTTCATCGAAAATTTCACCGTGCAAAATATTTTTTACGGCAGATTTTATAACATTTTTTCCGCAAATTATGTACGCCGCAAAATACAAAACAAGAAAAACAAGCCTTTGAATTCCAATCGAGCCAAATTGAATTGAACCCAGAATCTGTCTAAAAACCGAAAGGTGCTCAACCGCAAGAGCAGCGCCAAAAA
>SAMEA104315426__coassemble_544_pt1 | contig 20153 bp, 12 predicted proteins | sample SAMEA104315426__metabat2_high_PE_039 | metagenome-assembled genome bin SAMEA104315426 (sample SAMEA104315426) | gut metagenome | biome: Monkey gut; feature: monkey-associated habitat; material: faeces | place: China | collected 2013 | reverse complement strand
GTCGCGTCTGATTGTCGCTTCGCCCCAGCCGGTAACTTTTGCAATTTCTGCCGAAGTTATGCGCATTTTTTCTTGTGGCTGTTGCGAAAGCAGGTTTGAAAGTGTGAGAAGTCTTTTTTTTGACGGCAAAGGAAGTTCTTTCATATTTTAATTTTGCTTTTAGAGTTGAATTGTTCCGACTATTGTTTCGTCGCTGTCCTTTTGGGCGGAATTTTTATAGGAATTCTCAGAAGACTGTTGCGCCGTCTGTTTTTTTTGCTGGGCCTTTGTTTTGGAAGCGGCAGTTTTTTGAGAGCGCGCTGTTTTTGGCGCAACTAAAAATCCAAAAAGCGAACCGCAAAGTCCGCCGGCAATGTGCGCGATTGTCGAAACGTTGGAAGCCGACGGAGAAATAAATTCTTTTAGGACAAAAACTGCGATTAAGAGAATAAAACTCAGAGGCAGCTGATTTTTTTCGATTGTGCTTATCGAAGCGAGCAAAATAAGCATGAATGCGATTCCGCTGGCTCCTAAAAGCGAAGACGGAATAAAGCAGGCGTTAATCATTCCTGTTACAAAGGCTGTGACTGTCAGCATAAGAGCAATCATTGCCGAGCCGTATTTTTCTTCCATAAGAGGTCCGATTAAAAGAATGAATGTGAGGTTTCCGAGAAGATGGGCCGCGTCGATATGGCCGAAAACGTGAGTAAAAAGCCTTACGTAACTGAACGGATAGAGCCAGTCAAAATTTTTGTTGCCGGGAACTGTAAAAAGTAAAGGAATCAGTTTGTGTTTGAAGATAAAATAGTCGGCAAGAAAAATAAATGAGCAAAAAATCGAAAATGTAAGGCTGACCGGTGCGTTGTAAGAAACGCGCAAATGTTTTTTCATATTTAGTTTGTCGGAATTTTAAGACGATGAATTGAGTTTTTTGATTGCCAAGAAACGCCGCATTTTATAAAATGAAAATATGAATGCTATTATTACAGTTGTTGGAAGTGACAAAGTTGGAATTATTGCTGAAGTAAGCGCATTGCTGGCTCAGCACAAGATAAATATTGCGGATATTACACAGACAATTCTTTCTGGAAATTTTGTAATGATGATGATGGTGAGCCTTGAATCGGCTGACATTTCGATTGACGGGCTGCGCAATGTTTTGAACGAAACAAGCAAAAAAATGCACGTTGAAATCAACATCATGGCGGAAAAAGTTTTTTCGTCAATGAATAGAATTTAGTTTTAAAAGCAATTTTTGCGTTAGCGCTGGTAGCCCCGAAGTTGCGCGGCGTTTAGCCGCGCAATGAGCCACGGCTGTGGCGAAGGGCGGACATAGCGACCCGAAGCAAAGCGCAGGGGAACGCCCTTTTTTTAGAAATAAACCCGGCAGCCTGCGCTTATTCCGTTCCAGGTTTTTGTCGGCTTTAAGTTTTCTGAATTTCCGACCTCGAGAAGTTTCCAGCCAACAAAAATTTCGTAGCGCTGAAGAAAAATTCCTGCCGAAAGAAGAGAGTCGCGCAAATAGACGTTTTCGTCAAATTCCTGCCAGCAGAATTTCCACTGGAATCCGAGCGGTTTTAAAGGATAAAAACGGAAATCCATTCCAAGCGCAAGTCCGCTGCTTTTTAATACTTCGCTTATGTTTCCGTACCATCTTGACCATTGGACAATTCCCGTAATCGTGATTAAATTTGACTGCAAGATTGAAAGCTGGGCGCCAAGGCGGATGTTTCCGTAAGTTTCGTCAAAAAAATTGTCCTGTTCCGAGATTACAAGGTTTTCAAAATATGGGCCGATAATCGGGAAAAAAAGTCCTTCAAAACAAAATTCGTTTCCAGTTCCCAAATCCGCCAGATAAAAAAAAGAATCTGAGGCTGAATATCGGTTTGATTTTGTTTTTGTCTCGGGATTTGTTTCTGTTTCCGCCCATTTCATGTAGGTTAAATTTTCGTATTTGTATGGAAATGAGGTGTAGCGCACCGTAAAATTGTTGTAATACCAGAAAACTCCGGCGATTTTTGCTAAAAAAACGATTAGAGAATTGTCTTCTGACTCTGAACTGGAAGTGCTGACAGTTTTTTCTTCTTCCTGCGCTTCTGTTTCCGAGCGCGAAGACTCAACTGCCGAACTGAATTCTCCCGAAAAAGCAGGCAGCAGCTGAGATGTAAAAAATATTGCGATGAACAAAAGAGATATAAAATTTGTCCTGTAAAATTTAAAAACCTTTTTCATTTTATTTTTTTGCCACGATTACCATTGTCCGGGCTTTTTCGTTGTAAGGGCTAAAATCAAAATCTCCGTAAACTTCCACTGAGCTAAAACCGATTCCTGTCAAAATCCGCTTTAACTCGATTCCAGAATACAATCTCTGCACAAACTCGTGCTCCATTCTTTGACCGGTTTTGTTGTCGATTAAAATCCATTTTGAGCGGAGACCTTCCCATGCTCCTTCGACGTGAAATTCTGTCAAGACTGTTTTTCCAGCACGTTCAAACCATTCTCCTTCGGTAAAATACAGAATTGCAGTCTCGCGGCTCAAATTTTCCAGAATAAACCAGCCGCCGTCTTTTAAACTTGAATAAATATTCTGTAGAATTTTAACGTCTTCTTCGATTGTGTCGCAGTAACCGAACGATGTATACAAATTTACCGCGCAATCGAATTTTTTGTCGGATGAAAAACTGCGCAAATCTGCTTTTATAAGGCTGAGTTTTACGTTTTCGTCTTCGGCTGTTTCTTTTGCGGCGTCGAGCTCGCTTTGAATTATGTCAACTCCGGTTACGTCCATTCCGAGCAATGCCAGTTCAACGCTGATTCTTCCAGGTCCGCAGCCAGCGTCCAGGATTGCGCTTCCTTTTTTTAAGCCGGCGATTTTGCAGACTGATTCGGCGACTGCCGGAGCTTCCGCCCAACGATTTGCATCGAACATGATCGGGCCGTAATTATTCCAGAAATTTTCGTTTTCAAACCACTGTTTTTTTTCTGACATTTTGTCCTCCCTCATAAAAAGTTTAAAAGTCTGCGACGCAAACTGTTCGGAATTTTTATTTTTTTTGCAAATTTCCTGTTGACTTTAGGAATTATATCATAAAATTTGAGGAGCTCATATTGTTTTTAAGCCTTGAAAGCGGATATAGAAAACATTTGTCCGAATTTCCTGCTTTCCGCAATTCCGCTGTCCGCTTCATCCGGCAAAGCCGGACGCTTCGCGTTGCTTCAATCAGGGCTACATTATGGTTCTGCTACTTTTAGATCAAGAGCGGCAGATGCCAGCGCCTTTGTGTACGAATTTTCTTCCTCGGCTGAACTGTAATTTTCGTCGTTCAATCCCCGGCTTAAAACCATTTTTTTGCTTTTTTTTGCTTCTTTTCGTTGCTGCGCCAGATTTTTCGCAGACAGCAGAATTTCGCCGGCTTCGTCCGCCCTTATGTGCAAAAGTTGCGCAATCTGCGATTCTTCGGTTTTTGCAAGGTTTTCGATTGTCGTAAAAGTTTTTAGAAGCAATTTTTCTCTTTTTTCGCCAACGTGCGGCAAAGACGAAAAAATGCTCACTGTGTTTTCTTTTGTCCTTAAAGTCTGGTTTCTGCTGGTCGCAAAACGGTGTGTTTCATCTCTGACGCGCTGCAAAAGCCTTAGAGCGTCGCTGCGTTTTGGAAGGCAGATTGGTTTTGAGGCATGAGGTCTCCATATTTCTTCATCGCGTTTTGCAAGTCCTGCAATCGGAATATCAAGATCAAGTGCCTTTAATATTCCATCGACTGCGTTTACCTGGCCTATGCCACCGTCTATTAAAATCAAGTCCGGCAAACTTTCATTTTCATTTTTGAGCCGGCTGTAGCGTCTTGTCGCGGCTTCCCGCATTGACGCAAAATCGTCAATTACGCCGTCTGTTGTCTTCAGACGGAAATATCTGTAATTTTTTTTGTCGGGATTTCCTTTCCAAAAACTTATTAGCGAGGCAACTGGAAATTTTCCGCCAATGTGGGCAATATCGAAACCTTCGATTCTGTCTGGAAGCCGTGGAAGTCCGAGAAGTTTTTTCAATTCTTCAAGGGCCGGCATATCTCCGCGTTCCCTCCGTCTCCTGATAATGTCTTCGTGGGCGTTGTTTTTTGCCATGTTGAGAATTGCTGCGTGCCGTCTGTTTTCGGCGGAAAAACGCCTGTCGTCCTGAGAACATTTTACCGTCACAAGCTTTGTTTTTTGTTTTTGAGCCTGTTTTTCGCCCGGCTTTAAATTTTCCAGCCATTCCCCCAAAATCTTCGAGTTGTCTTCTTCGGAAACAAAAACTGAAGGCGGTAAGTCTTCCTCATCCGAATAATATGCGGCTGCAAATTCTTCAAGAAGCTCATCGTCATCTGCAATGCTTTCTACCCGGAAATTGTCGCGTCCGAGCAGTTTTCCGCCACGGATTTTTAAGACAGTAAAACTTACGAGTTCGCCCTCGCGCCAGTGAGAAATGTAGTCGCGGTCATCCATCGAAACAAAATCTTCGACAAGATTCTGGTTTTGCATGACGGTCAAAGCGCGCAGTCCGTCGCGGATTCTTGCGGCTTTTTCAAAATTGAGCGAAGCGGCGGCGGCTTTCATAATTGATGTCATTTTTGCGACAGTTTCATCACCTTTTCCCTCAAGCAGGGACTTTATTTCTTCGATAAATTCATTGTAGGAATCTTTATCAATTTTTCCGCAGCATGGCGCTTTGCAACGGCCGATGTGGTAATACATGCAGGGAGCAGTTCTTTTTTTGAATGTCCTGCAATGTCTTACAGGATAAACTTTGTAAAGTGTTTCTATAAAAGTTTCGAGGGCACCTGAATCTGGATACGGTCCGTAATAAATTGAACCGTCTTTTTTGATTTGCCGTGTCTTGAAAAGCCGCGGAAATTCTTCGTTCGTAATTTTTAGCGAAGGATAGGATTTTCCGTCTTTTAGTTGAATATTGTAGCGCGGCGAATATTTTTTTATCAGGTTGTTTTCGAGAAGAAACGCCTCGTATTCGTTTGACGTGGTTATGTATTCAATCGAGCTTGCGTTTGACACCAAAAGTTGAACTTTGATGTGGCGTTCACCGGAAAAATACGACGAGAGACGGTTTTTTAGGTTTTTGGCTTTGCCGACATAAATGACAGTTCCTTTTTCGTTTCGCCATAAATATACACCGCTGGAGGAAGGTGCTTTTAGTGCGGTTTCGTGAAGAATTTCATAAGCCGGATTAACTGAAGTATTCATTATGAGTTTTATGAAAAAAAATATATTAAAATTGAGTTTAGCATATTTTGCTTCGGCTTTTGTACTTGTGTCAACAGCCGCCGCTTCAGAAAAGACCTTGGTTCTTGGCGGAAAAAACGGCTGGAATGATTTTCTTGTAAAAAAAGGAATTACGACAGGACAGGGACGTTTTGGTTTTGACGCTGTCCAGCTTTCTTCGCAAACTCAAACTTCTGACAAAGATACAGAACTTCTTTTGCTTTTTGAAAACGGAAAAGTTTCGGATTTTGACGGAAAAGGAAATTACAGAATAATAGAAAACAATCTTTTGCCTGTTAAAGACGCCGCAAAAGGAAACGGAGCCGCTTTAAGCCGCGGAGAAAAAAAAGGCCTGGTCTTAAAAAAAGATAAATCGCCTCTTTCCGGAAGCTATGTTCCTGGAAACTCATTTTCGGTCGAATTCTGGATTTCGCCGTCGCTTGCAGAAAATGGCGAGAAAATTTATTCATGGCAGACTTCAATAAATTATTCAAAATACACGGATTTTCAGACGGTGAGCGCTGTTTTTTTGAACAACCGGATTGAATGGAGATTTTTAAATGTATTTCCGGGGCTTTCTGAACGCGAAGTTGTCTTAAAAGGATCAACTCCGGTAATTCCTCAAAAATGGAGCCGTCATACAGTAAGTTTTGATGAAGAAACCGGCTGCCTTGAATATCTTGTTGACGGAAAAACCGAAGACATAAAATTTATAACTTCGACACGCCACGAAAGCGGAACCGTCTGCACTCCAGTCATCGGAAAAAATTCAACAATCGAAATCTGTCCTTCTTTTACCGGAAAAATCGACAGTGTATGTATAAAAAATGCCGCTTACAAAGACGATGAAAATATTCTCGTAAACGGAAACGAAGCGTTCAAGGCGGAAGGCGGACGTTTTGAAACAAGACCGATTCTTGTAAGCCGCGCCTCAAGTTTTGACAGCCTTGAGGGAATCGTAAGTGTTCCTGCCCAGACCGAATTGAAATTTTTTGTGCGTGCTGGCGACAATTGCTACGGCTGGACAGAAAATTATCCTGAATGGAAAGAAATTTCGCTGGACGAAAAAATAGAAGGCGTTAGCGGACAATATTTTCAAATTGCTTCCGAACTTTTGCCGGACGGAAATTGCCAGCAAACTCCGAAAATTACGGAATTAACCGTAAAATATACAGAACCCGAAACTCCGCTCCCTCCGTTTTTTGTAAAGGCAGTTCCCGGCGACGGAGAAGTTACTTTAAGCTGGCGTTTTTCGATTGACGACAATGCCGGCGGTTACTATGTTTATTACGGCTCAAAACCTGGAGAATATCTTGGCAGGGCTGCAATTGAAGGCGTTTCTCCTGTGAATGCTGGAAATTCAACTTCAATTACGCTGACAGGACTTAACAACGGAACGATTTACTATTTTGCGGTTTCGACATATTCAAAACTGGACGAAAACATAAACGGCGAACTTTCCAATGAAGTTTTTGCCCGTCCGTCAAAACGGCTTGCAAAAAAATAGATTCCGCTGAATTAACTGACTGGAGAAGATTTATGGTTCAAAATCAACTTTTGCTTTCGAGAGCACGTTCTGCAACTTTGGCGCGGGATTTTGATCTTGCCGCACGCCTTTACCGCCAGCTTTTGCGAAAAGACAGGAACAACGTTGAACTTTTAAAGCAGCTTGGAAACCTTTACATGAAAAGCGGCCGTGATGACCTTGCTCTTCCTGTCTTTAAAAATATAGTCGGGCTTTCAAAAGATGATTTTGATTCTTTAATCACTCTTGGCGGAATTTACCGGCGTTTAAAAATGTACGAAGATTCAATCGCTATTCTTGAACAGGCTTTGATTTTTGACAGCGGCAATCCTCAGGTTTCGTACAATCTTGGTTTTACCTACAAAATCATGGGCGACACAGAAAATGCAATCGAATGTTTTGAAGACACGATTGAAATGAATCCAGAAGATGTTCTTGCTTACAATCATCTTGGAACGATTTATGCTCAAAAAAACGAACACGAAAAAGCCGTCCAGTGGTATTTGCGCGGTCTGAATGTCGACTCAAATCATCCTGTTCTTCTATTAAATATTGCAAAAAGTTACGAAGAGCTCGGTGATTACAAAAAAGCCTGCGAAGCATATTCCAAGGCCTTGCGTTCAAAACCGCTTTGGAACGATGCAGTCGGCGGATTTTCGCGTCTTCTCGTAAAAATAAATCGCGCTCCAGAAGCGCACGAACTTGTAAAACGTGCTTTGTCGGTCAATCCAAATGATAAAAATCTCGAAGAAAATTTAAGATATGTGGAAAAATTTGTTGAAAAAAACAAAGATGATGAAAATCCGGTCGAAAATAAAGTTCAGCCGGAAAACCAAGAATCAGCCTCAGAAGAATTAAATTTAAACGGCGAAAAATCTGATTTTGAAGAAGAAAATTCAGACGAAGAAAATGCCGGAATTCAGGCGGAAATTGAATCTGAACAGACCGAAGAAAATCTTACGGAAAAACCGGAAGACAAAACTTTGACGGAAGCAGAAAATGAAGAAGACGAAACCGAAGAAAATTCTAGCCTTGACGAATTAAAACTCGGCGATGATGAAAATTTCGATTTTGAGACTTTTGGCCAGGAAAATTTTGAAGATGAATACATTCACGAACCGGAAGAAGATGAACAAGATGAAAATGATGAGCCGGAATTGACGGAAGAAAAACAAAATCCGCCAGAAGAAAGTCCTAAGGAAAACCAGCAAACGGAAGACTTAAAAACTTCAGAGCCGCCGGCCACAGAAAATCTCCCGGAACCTGAAAGTTTTGACACAGAAACTCAAAATCTCCCGGAACCTGAAAGTTTTGGCGCAGAAACTCAAAGTCTCCAGGAACCTGAAAGTTTTTGCGGAGAACCACAGAATCTTCCGGAACTCGAAAGTTTTGGCGCAGAAACTCAAAATCTCCAGGAACCTGAAAGTTTTGGCGAAGAAACTCAAAATCTCCCGGAATATGAAAGTTTTGGCGCAGAAACTCAAAATCTCCAGGAACCTGAAAGTTTTGACGCAGAAACACAAAATCTCCCGGAGCTTGAAAGTTTTGACGGGGAAACACAAAATCTCCCGGACGGACTTTCTGTTTTTTCTCAGGAAATAAAAGCCTTCGAACCGTTTGACTTTATCGAACCGGAACTTGTCGAAGAACTTCCTAAAAATCCAAATCTTGAGCTTTTTATAAAACTTCGCGAGCTTCTGGAATTCTTGCCAGAAGAAAAAAAATGCGAATTTCAGACCAGTGAAACCCGCATTCTCCTTGATTTTGTAATTTCCCGGCTTTCGGGCGAAAAAGGCCTCTTTGAAAAGGCAAATGAACTTATTGAAAGCGGTTTTGTTCAGCCATCTGGACAAAAAATCGGACAAAATTCATCTTCCCGACAACTTTTGTCCGATGGTTTTGAAATCGTAAAGGAACTTTTAAACAAAATTCCAGATAAAAATCTTGTTTACGCAATGGAAAATCTGCTCAAAAAACTTCCTTTTTAACGGTAGATAATCTTGCTGTGCGTAATTACTTCGTTTCCGTTTTCGGTAACAAGAACGTCATTTTCAAGACGTACGCCACCAAGTTTTGAATCGTAAAGTCCAGGCTCAAGAGTGACAATCATTCCCGGCTTAAAAACAAGGTCGTCGGTCTGCTTTGCGCTTACCCGCGGAAATTCATGGATTTCGAGTCCGATTCCATGTCCCAAAGTGTGCGGCATTTCGCGCTTTGCTTTTTTGAAAACTTCGTCAGCAACAAGACCTGCCATTTTGATTTTTTCACCGTTTTTATAGTAAGGCAGAGCTTCTTTTGCGGCTTTTTCTACAAGTTCAACGAGTTTTTTCTGCTCATCGGTTGCATCTTTTACAACTGTGAGCGTAGTGTCGGAAGTGTAGCCTTCAAAAACAACTCCAAAGTCAAGAATTGAAAGCCCTTTGCCAGGCCATGGAGCACTCGTGTAACCTGGAAAAGCGTGGATTGCAAAACTTCTTGAAGAACCTGCGGCCAAAGTGTCAAAACCGTTTCTTTCGCAGCCGTTGAGCCTCAATTCCCGTTCAATTAAAAGCGAAACGTCCATTTCTGTTTTGATAGAGCCGTCATCAATTCCATTTTCGATTTTTTCGATTATCAGGTCGCCGACTCTTGCCGCTTCTTTTGTGCATTCAATTTCGTATTCATCTTTGCAGGCGCGCAGAGAGAGCACAAAGTCATGAACGGAATTTTCTCTGCACAAAACGTCCCAGCCTTGCAGCGCGTCTACGTACTTTAAAAACAGAGGATACGGAGTTGCCGGCGAAACTTCAACTTTGAGGCGCGGATCATTTTTTTTGAAGGACTTTAAAATTTCCCGAACGGCTTCAATGTTTTTTCTGTCATATTTATTATATGGAACAATTTTAACGTCGACGCTCCGCTCTTTTGCAAGATTTTCGTCCCAGGGAACGAGAGTGTTTTTTCCGTCGCTAGAACAAATCCACAGCGCGTCCGAAGGATGTCCGGTAAAATAGCGGACGCTCAGATCTCTACGGCCTTCAGTGTCCTCAAAAACTGCCGCGGTGATTTTGTTTTCTTTCATAAACGCAAAAAGTTTTTCACGTCTGGCAGCATATATTTTTTTTAATTCATCTTTTGTGTAATTTTTCATTTAGAATTATCTCCCTAAATCAAATTTTATTTTAGCATAAATTTTATTTTTGTTCGGACGGCTTGTTTTCTGGCCGACTTTTTCAAGTTATTTTTTTACTTTTTTTAGAACCATATTTTTAGCACTTGCAAGCACAGGATCTTTTGTTATAAGCAAAAGTAAAATTCCTGCAAAAGCAAAAACTATTGCCGTCAAAACTACAGTTCCTCCAAATTCTACAAGTCTTCCGCGGCCTGCAAAAAAAGCAGATGTTGCGTTTTTAACGAGGATTGCCGGAACTGCGGCAATTACCGAAAGAACTGCCATTTTTATCGAATACAAAATTGTTCCGCCGACAACGGCTTTTACGTCAATCTGTTTATTTTTTTTAAGAAAAACAAACAGCAAAATGGAATTTGCAAGGCTTCCGAGGGTGAGCGCCAGGGCGATTCCGCCTCCGCTCATAGGTTTTATCAAGATAAGCGCAAAAATCATATTTATTGCAAGCCCCAGAATTCCTGCCAGAGTAGGGGATTTTGTGTTTCCCTGTGCATAAAAAGCAGGAGCGACAACTCTGTTCATTGCAATAAAAAAAAGTCCTGCAATATGAAAACGAAATGCCGTAAGAGTAAGCCGGACTGATTCATCATTAAAATTTTTCGATTTATAGACAAGCGAAATAATTTCTTTGCCGCACACAAGCGAGTAAAAAGTTACAGGAATCGAAATCAAGGCGATGATTTTAATTGCCTGCGAAAGAAGCCTGTTGAAATTCTCCCATTTCTGAGTTTTTGCAAGTCCGCTCAAATCCGGCAAAATTACGGTTCCAATCGAAACAGCAAAAATTCCCAGAATCAATTCCTGAAGACGCAGACTGTACTGGAGAGAAGAAACAATTCCTGTTCCGGCTTTTCCTGCAAGAGCCGTCGAAATCACATCATTCAGCTGATAAGCAGCCATTCCGATCACTGTCGGACCTACAAGCGCGATAACTTTTTTAGTGCCAGGATTTTTAAACGCTTTTTTGAGTGAAGTAAAATGGCAAAACCAGCCGGTTTTTATTACAAAAGGAAGCTGAAAAATTGCCTGGACACAACCGCCAATCAAGACTCCAAACGACATTGCGCGTGCCGCCATTTGTGCTCGAATTTCAGCATCGGCGACATTTTTTGTAAGAAGCGGAGTAAAAATATAAGTGCAGGCGATTACAATCGAGTTAAAAAGAACCGGAGTAAAACCGGAAGGACTGAAAATTTTTACGCCGTTTAAAATTCCCTGAAAAAAAGCCGCAAGCGAAATTACAAAAAGGTAAGGAAACATTATTCTTGTAAGAAGAACTGCTTCCGCCGTCAAAACAGAATCTGACTCGTCTAAAAAAAGCGGAATAATCAGCGGAGAAAACGCGATTCCAAGGATTACAACAACGGTTGTACAAAAACTTATGAGCGTTATTGTTGAATTTAAAAATTCCTTTGTTTTTTTGAATTCATCTGAATCTTTTCCAGAAGTTGCAGAATCTTCAAGATAACCGCGAAAAGTCGGAATAAAAGCGACCGAAATTGAGTTTTCGGCAAAAAGTCTTCTCAAAAGATTTGGAATCATAAAGGCAATTCCAAATGCGTCCGCAAATTTTGAAGTTCCTAAAAACGAGGCCTTTGTCATTTCGCGGATAAGTCCCAGAATTCTGGAACAAAGCGTAAAAAATGAGAGAGAAAGCCCGGAAGCGAGAAGTGATTTTTTTGTATTTGATTTTTTTTGTCCGTCAGCGATATTTTTTGCCGGAGAATTGTTTTCTGTATTCATATTTATAGAGAATATATTTTTAAACCGGTGTTTGCAATGATGTTTTTCAATTCGTTTTCTTGCGGTTTTAGGATTGCGGTTTTATACTAAAAATTGGAGAAAATCTAAAATGTCCAGAAAACAGTTTTTTCAAAAGGTCGGGCAGACGAGAATTGTGCCAATTTCCTTAAAAATTGTCGCAGTCTTTACTGTTCTTTTATTGCTTTCAAATTTTACAACAAATACGATTAATTTACTTTTGAGCCAAAAACAGATTATCAATTTAAACAACACGATTATGGTAAGCCGGCTCAAAGATTTGTATTCAGCTGCAGGAAATCAATATCAGATTTTTTCTTTTAACGGCGAGAGACAGACTTGCATTGAAGCGTTGAAGAGCGTTTCAAAAAAAGGTTTTGATTTTCCAAAGAGTTTTGCGGCCGCAATCGACAGGCAGGGAAACATTCTTTTTGAAGTTTATGCTGACGGTACAGAAACAGACGAACAGAAAATTTTCCACTCTCAGCTTGAGGACGCTCAGAAACCGGAAAATGTAAATTCTGGCGAAACTGAGCAACAGGAAAAAAAAGACTACGGTTTTTTTGACAAAGATGCGCTTGCCCGGATAAATTCGGATTACGAAAATGGAATTTTTGACGGTTCTTTGAATTTTGAGACGGAAAAAGGTTCATATTTCGGGGTTTACAAATATCAGGAAGACTGGCAGTGCTACTTTATCCGTGGCGAATCCCGCGCAGACACAAATCATTCGACTTTTGTCGTTCTTGCCGTAATTTCGCTTATAATTTTTATTCTTCTGGTTGCCTTTTTAATCATCGGATTTAAGGTTTTTGGAAAAATTCTTGCAAATGTCAAAAAAATTACCAGCAGTCTTTACCAGATGCAGCAAAATCAAAAGCTCGAAATAATCGATTTGTCTTCTTCTCCGAACGATGACATAACTTATCTTGCGGCAAGTTTTAATTCACTTTCTTCGACAATCAACAACCTTCTTGGAATTTTTCAAAAATTTGTTTCTAAAGACGTTGTTGCAAAAGCTTATAACGAGCATCAAATTCGGCTTGAAGGAAAACGCCGCAACCTGACGATTTTATTTTCAGACATAAAAAGTTTTACTTACAGAACGGAAACCCTCGGAAACGACATAATCGACCTTTTAAACGTTCATTACGACCGTGTAATCCACGCTGTGCACGAAAACCGCGGAGTAATCGGTTCTATTATCGGAGATGCGATTCTTGCCATTTACGGAACTGCTTCTTCAAAGAAAAAATCCTTTGAGGCTGTGGAATCGGCCTGGAACATTACAAGACTGACGGCGCAGCTGCGCGAAAAAATGATTCTTCGCCGGACAGAAATCGAAAAAGAACGGACTTTGACCGAAGCCGAAGACCGGGTTTTTAAGGCTGTTTTAATCGACGTTGGAGTTGGAATTGACGGCGGAAACGTCTTTTACGGAAATATCGGCTCAGACGAGCACATGACAAACACTGTAATCGGCGACAATGTAAACTCTGCCAGCCGGCTTGAAGGTTTGACGCGAATTTATCATCTTCCTGTAATCTGCTCGGAATACGTAAAAAACGAAGTTGAAAAATTTTCGGACAAATACACATTCTACGAAATCGACACTGTTCAGGTAAAAGGCAAAACAGAAGGCAAAAAAATATTTTTCCCTGTAAGCCTTGAAGAAGGCGAGCCTGAACTAAAAACAAAATTTGGACTTTTCGAAACCGCGCTTTCTGCCTATTACTCAGGCGACTGGAACTCGGCTCGAAAATTGTTTAAAGACTGCGGACTTGAAGCAGCTCAGGTCTTTTTGGAAAGAATGGGCAGGCTCAATGCTCCTGACGGCTGGATGGGAATATGGACAATGACAACAAAATAAACGAACTTCAGGAAGCTCAAACTCACAAAGAAGTTCAGCTTTTCTTAAAAGACGAATTAAAAAATTTAAGCTATTCAAAAGCGGCGCAATACAACCTCGAAGAAGAATACGCGCGTACAAAACAGCACAAAAATCGTTCCGTAGTTATAATTCTTTGCGTGTGCGCCGTTGTCGTAAGCCTTTTGGTTGTCGGACTTACGCTTTTTATCACTTCTCAAAACAGAAAAATCAAGGTTAATATCGACACTTTCAACGATTTAAACCTTCGTGCTCTTCTCAATTCTGCCGGAAGAACAGAATCTCTTTATGCAAGCGCACTTCAGGCAAAAGAAATGCTTGTTTCTCAGCGCGATGACGAATTGAACGCAGCCGACCAGAAACGCGAGAATGATTTATACGTTTTGCGGACAGTTTCAAAAGTTTCAAGCAAAGATGCAATTGCCCGAAAAACCCTTCAAATCCAGGAAGAATACAAAAAATCCATAAAAAGCATACGCGAAAAATACGAGCCGGAAATCCAGGCTGCCGACGCAAAAATTGCAGAAATTAAAGAAAAACTTTCTGGCTACGATTCAGAAAAACTCTCTGCAGCCCAGGCAGACGAAGCGGTTCTCGACAGCCAGAAACAGCTCAACGACATACAAATTCGCAACCTCGAAAAAAAATATCAGAACCGCATAAGCGAATTAAAAACCCAGATGATTTTACAGCAGCGCGAAGCCGTAAAGCAACAGCGCGAAGCAGTCGAAAAAGTCAGAAAAACATATCAGGCAAAAATCGACCTTCTCGACCCTGACGCACGCAGCCAGTCTGCGCTTCAAGACAAAATAATTTTAGAAACGGGAATTCCAAAAAATGCGGTATCAACAGCCGCAATCCAGTTCAATTCTCGTTTTGAACCTTCGGAATACCTCTCGCAATTCAAGTCGCCGTCAGAAGTTTTTTCTTCTTCTGTCAAAAATGCAGCGGTTTATCTCGACGGCTTAAACACGATTGCCAACCGGTTTTCAACAATCCCGCTCGAAAACACAATCCGCCATTACGTTCCGGCAATGCAGCGGCTGGCTTTTTCGATTACGACAGAAATGGCGCAGGCTCAAAAGCAGATGCAGACTCAAATCGACGGCTTAAATAACGAAATTTCGCAAAAAAATGCCCAGATTTCAGAGTTTCAAGACACTTTTGAACAAATCTGTCTTTCAGACAAAACATCCCCGGCCCAGGCTTGCATAATCAATTCTTCGGACAAGAATAATCTAAAACTTTATGTCGCAAATTCAGCGAAAAACCTTGTTCCGCCGGAAATTCAAACGTTTGACGCTCAAATTCGCGACGGAAAACACATTCTTTGCGAACTTACAGTAACAAAAAACGCCCAAAACTATACCGCCGCTCCAAAAAATACTACAAAAAACTTTAATCCAGACGTGCTTTCTGCAGGAGCCCGCGTTTATTTTGTGATTCCAGAGCCAGAAGTTCAAAAAAAATAGAATTTGGACGGCATTTTTCGCTCTAACCTGCTTTCCGCCGTTTCATTCGACAAGTCGAACGCTTCGCGCGGCTGCAATCAGGCGTAAGTTTTTTGCAAAAACATTCAAATTCTACTATAAAAGCGGCAAATTTGTCTAATCTGTTGAATTTTCAAAATATAAGTGCTAAATTTATCAGAAGTTTAAAAACTAAAATTTTATAACTTTTCATATATATACATCCGTAAAATTTGAGGTACTTGATGGAACTTTCCAATGTTAAATTTTCTCCTGCATCGACTCCAATCCGTATTGGCATCGATGTTGGTTCTACAACTGTAAAAGTCGTTTGTCTTGATCAAAACGATAAAGTAATTTACGGCGATTATCAGCGCCATCGTGCAGATATCCGCAATACAATTATCACGGTTGTTACAAAGGCTCTGGAAGAAGTTGAAAAAAAACTGGGCGAAAACAATACTGTTTCTGTAAAAGTTACAGGTTCAGGCGGTCTTTCTGTTTCCCAGTGGCTTAATATTCCTTTTATTCAGGAAGTAGTTGCGGCTACAACTGCCGTAAAAAAACTTATTCCTCAGACTGACGTTGTAATCGAGCTTGGCGGCGAAGACGCAAAAATTACATATTTTACCGGCGGTGTTGAACAGCGCATGAACGGAACCTGTGCCGGCGGTACTGGAGCTTTTATCGACCAGATGGCAGCTTTGCTCGAAACCGACGCTCCCGGTCTTAACAAGCTTGCAGCCGGTTACGAAACAATTTATCCGATTGCCGCCCGCTGCGGTGTTTTTGCAAAAACAGACGTTCAGCCGCTCATTAACGAAGGTGCCCGCCGCGAAGACATTGCCGCTTCGATTTTTCAGGCGGTTGTAAACCAGACTATTTCTGGCCTTGCCTGCGGTAAACCAATCCGCGGAAATGTAGCATTTTTAGGAGGACCTCTTCACTTTTTGGATCAGTTGCGTCAGCGCTTTATCGAAACCTTAAAGCTTACTCCGGAAGAGACAATCGTTCCTGAAGATTCTCAGCTTTTTGTTGCTGCCGGAGCCGCATATTCTGCCGAAAAAAAACTTTCCTGTGTAGGAGCAGAAACTCCAAAACAGTTTTTGACTATTGCCCAGTTTAAGGACAGCCTTAAAAATCTCAATGGTGCGGAATTGAACGAAGTTCAGCGCCTTGAACCGCTTTTTAAGGACGAAGAAGATTTAAGAATTTTCCGTGAGCGTCATGCAAAGGACAAGGCAAAGCGCGGCAATCTTGCAGATGAACACGGTCCGCTGTTTCTCGGTCTTGATGCCGGTTCAACTACAACAAAAGCCGTTCTCATCAACAAAAAAGGCGAAATTCTCTGGGATTTCTACGATGTAAATGCAGGAAATCCTGTCGAACTTGCTGTCCGCGTTTTAAAAACTCTTTATAAAAATTTGCCGAAAGACTGTTATATTGCGCGTTCTGTTTCGACAGGTTATGGCGAAGCGCTTTTCCAGGCGGCTCTCGGAGTTGATGCTGGCGAAGTAGAAACCATTACTCACTATCGCGCTGCGGAATTCTTTGTTCCTGGAGTTGAATTTTTGCTCGACATTGGCGGTCAGGACATGAAGTGTCTGCGCATGAAAGACGGTGCAATCACTTCAATCCAGTTAAACGAAGCTTGTTCTGCCGGTTGTGGTTCATTCCTTGCAAATTTTGCAAATTCAATGAACCTCGACATAAAAGAATTTGCGCAAAAAGCTCTTCTTTCTAAAAAACCAGTCGACTTGGGTTCACGCTGTACTGTATTTATGAACAGCCGTGTAAAGCAGGCTCAGAAAGAGGGTGCTACAATCGATGATATTTCTGCAGGACTTTCATATTCGGTAATCAAAAATGCGCTTTTTAAGGTTATAAAACTGCGCCGTGCCTCAGAAATCGGAAAAAAAGTTGTTGTTCAGGGCGGAACTTTTTACAATGATGCCGTTCTCCGCGCTTTTGAAAAAATTTCCGGTGTAGAAGTTTTCAGACCGGACGTTGCTGGTTTGATGGGTGCTTACGGTTCAGCCTTGATTGCCTTTGACCAGTGGTGCGATTTGACAGCTCCAAAACCTGGACAGGAAAAGAATTGGATTCCTCCAAAGGTGGTTTCAAACATTGCAACCCCAGAACAGCTTGATTCATTTAAGGTTGAACTTGAACTTACTCGTTGTGGTGGATGCCAGAACAACTGTCTTCTTACAATCAATACATTTACCGCAGGAAACGACAAGCGCCAGTTTATTACAGGAAACCGCTGCGAAAAAGGACTTGAACGCCATAAACTTAAGGACACAAAAACTGTTGACGGTTCAAACAAAGAAAACACTGGTGTTGAAGAATCTTCCATTGAACTTCCAAACCTCTTTGACTGGAAATACAAACGCCTTTTCAACTATTATGTTCCTCTCAAACCGGAAGATGCTCCTATGGGAAGCGTTGGAATTCCTCGCGTTCTCAATATGTACGAAAATTATCCGCTTTGGTTTACGGTTTTCACAAAATTGGGATTCCAGGTAAAACTCAGTCCTCGTTCAAACAAGATGATTTATGAACGCGGAATTGATTCCATTCCGTCTGAATCCGTATGTTATCCGGCAAAAATCAGCCACGGCCATCTCGAGTCTCTTTTAAAAATGGGATGCAAATTCATATTCTATCCTTGTATTCCTTACGAAAAACAGGAAGATGCAGGTGCCGGAAACCATTACAACTGTCCGGTTGTAACTTCTTATCCGGAAGTTTTAAAACACAACCTTGACAACGTAATAAATTCAAAAGATTTGCTCTTCTTGAATCCGTTCTTGCCGATTTACGACAAAACCCGCCTCAAAGAACGCTTTTATGAAGAAATCCACACTTATTATCCGGTTTTGACAGAAAAGCAGGTTTACGATGCCATTGACGCCGGTTGGATTGAACAGGAAAAATTTAAGGCTGACACTCAGGCAGCGGCAGAAGAAGCTCTTGAACAGCTTGTTGTAAGCGGTGGAAACGGAATTGTTCTTGCAGGACGTCCTTATCACCTCGACCCGGAAATCAACCACGGAATTCCAGAAATGATTCACGGACTTGGGCTTGCCGTCTTTACAGAAGATTCAGTTGCTCATCTTGGTTCTGTTGAGCGCCCTCTTCGCATTGTTGACCAGTGGGTTTACCATAACCGCCTTTACCGCGCTGCAAATTTTGTCGCAGGAATGCCAAACCTTGAACTTGTACAGCTTACTTCTTTTGGCTGCGGTCTTGACGCTGTAACAGCCGATCAGGTTGATGAAATCATGAGGGCAAAGAGCCGGATGTACACTCTCATAAAGATTGATGAAGGCTCAAACCTTGGAGCCGTAAGAATCCGTATCCGCTCTCTTATTGCCGCCGTAAAAGCACGTCAGCGTTCTCGAAAAAAGGGGACGGTAAAATCTTCTGCTTACCAGCGCGTTGTATTTACAGAAAAAATGAAGGACGAATATACAATTCTCTGTCCTCAATTGTCGCCGATTCACATGAGACTTTTGGAAGCGGCATTCAAGTATTCTGGCTACAAACTTGTTGTGCTTGATGCGGTCGATCCAAAAGCCGTAGACGCCGGCCTAAAATATGTAAATAACGATGCCTGCTATCCGTCGATTCTTGTTGCCGGACAGATGATGCACGCGCTCGAAAGCGGAAAGTACAATCTCAACAAAACCGCACTTTTAATTACGCAGACTGGTGGCGGTTGCCGCGCTACAAACTACATCGGTTTTATCCGCCGTGCCTTGAACGATGCAGGCTGGGGACAGATTCCTGTAATCTCTCTCAATACAGTCGGACTTGAAAAAAATCCGGGCTTTAAGTTTACTTTGCCGCTTGTTCACCGCGCAATGATGGCTGCTTTTATCGGTGACCTTTTTATGCGCGTTCTGTACAGAGTTCGTCCTTACGAAGCTGTTCCAGGAAGCGCAGACGCTCTTTACGAAAAATGGAATGGAAAGGTTATAAAACAGTTAAAATCGCTTTCAATTTTGGGGTATCACAAGATGATCCGCGGAATTGTACGTGATTTTGACAAACTTCCGATTCTTCCGGTTAAAAAGCCTCGTGTTGGTGTTGTAGGAGAAATCCTTGTAAAATTCCATCCGACAGCAAACAACGACCTTGTAAAAGTAATCGAAAATGAAGGCGCAGAATGTGTAATGCCGGATCTTATGGATTTTGTCTACTACACAATGGCCGATGGAAAATTCAGATACGAAGAACTCGCATTTCCGAAAAAAGAAGAAAAAACCGGAAAACTGATTATTAAACTGTTGAATTTCTACAGATATTACATAAATCGTTGCCTAAAACGCAGCCGTCGCTTTACAACTCCGACCGACATTTGGGAAATGATGAAATCAGTTGAAGGAATTTGCCAGATTGGAAACATAAGCGGAGAAGGCTGGTTCTTGACCGCAGAAATGATTGAACTTATTCATTCTGGGGCGCCTTCAATTGCCTGTGTACAGCCTTTTGCCTGTCTTCCAAACCACATTACCGGAAAAGGCATGATAAAAGAGTTGAGAAGGCATTTCCCTCAGTCGAACATCAGTGCGATAGACTACGATCCGGGAGCTTCGGAAGTAAACCAGTTGAACCGCGTAAAGCTTTTGCTTTCTAATGCGCCGATTGGAAAAAATCCGGACGAAATGAAAAACGGTAAGATTTGGACTAAAAAAGGTCCGGTTGATCCGATTTTGCAGTATGCTTCTGGCGGAAGTCAGTTTGTGGACGACGATCCTGTCGATGCAAAAAATCTTGTGCCGGCAACAACTGCCGACTAAAAGCGCTTGAAATAAAAATTCAGGGCGTCTCCGGCGCTTTGCGCCGGCCGGCTGTTGCGCAGTTCGCTTGCGCTCTAAGTCCTCGGCGCGCAATGGTGCGCCTACGGTCTTTGTCGGCGCATTGTTAAAACAATCCGCCGACACTGCTCCATAGCCTGACGCAAAAAAACGTGAAAAAAAAGCGATGCACAATTAAAAAAAATATGTTATACTGACGCTTGACAGATAAAACTGGAGAGACATAATCTTGAACAGAACAGAACAGAACAGAACAGAACAGAACAGAACAGAACAGAACAGAACA
>SAMEA104315426__coassemble_539_pt1 | contig 20308 bp, 13 predicted proteins | sample SAMEA104315426__metabat2_high_PE_039 | metagenome-assembled genome bin SAMEA104315426 (sample SAMEA104315426) | gut metagenome | biome: Monkey gut; feature: monkey-associated habitat; material: faeces | place: China | collected 2013 | reverse complement strand
AGAAACCTTGTTGAATGGAAAATTGTGGAGGAGATAAGATAAAAACAGCCGAAATAGCATCTGTTTTATCTTTAAAAGTTTGTGTTGCAAACTTTCTTATGTTTCTCACTTTGTTGCGAAACAACAAAAAATAGCAAGCAGTATAATCTCGCTTTTTATTTTAAAAACACCTGTCTTGCTTCTTCAAGGCTTTCGAGATTTCCAATATCATGTCTTTTGCCTGTCATCTGCCAGGCATATACTGTCTTTTTGCTGCAAAACCATGAAATAAAATCTCCTGGCGCATCTGTTCCGCATGGAATTTTTCCATTTTCGTCTTTTGTACAAGCCTCTTTTATAAATGGCAAATCGTCTTTTGTGTAAACATAGAAAGGAGGAACTGCCCAATGGCTCTCTGGAATTGAAGGTTTTTCCTGCATTTTTAGAACTTTGTCATTTTCATCAATCACAGCGACACCAGTTCTGCTCAATTTTTCAACACTTTTTTCGTAATGACGCATTATGCACGGAGATTTTTTTTGTTCTGCATATTCAACAAAATTTTTTAGCGAAAAATCAAGTATATTATCACCTGCAAGAACTAAAATCTCTTCATTTACATTGCATTTTTCAATCGCAAACAGAATATCTTTTACTGCTCCTATGCGATTTTCATTTTCGGTCGAACCGTCATCAATTACAGTAACCTTATGATTAAAACTTCGGCTGTTTTTCCATTTTTCAAACTGACTGACAAATTTGTGGTTTGAAACAATAATATGCTCATTGATATTTTCAAATTGGTCAATATCATCAATAAGACGGTCGAGAATTGTTTTTTCATCAACTTTTAGCAAAGGCTTAGGGAAATTTCTAGTCAAAGGATAAAGCCTGGTTGCATACCCGGCTGCAAGTATAATCGATTTCATTTAATTGATTCCATCCGCTGTTTTGCAAAAAATGATATTAAAAGTTGATTTTAATTCTGGAAAACTTTTTAAATATTCCGTACGAATTTTTTTTGCAATTTCATTTTTTTTCTCCGGATTTATAACCGCCATTGCGCAGCCATTAAAACCGGCTCCACTAAAGCGACCGCCGTAAATTCCGTCTGTATTTTCCATTATATTCTGTAAAACTTTTAATTCTTCACTTCCAGTCTCATATTTTTCGATAGAAGAACGTCCGCTTTCAAAAATCAATTTGCCAAATTCTTCCAGATTACCATTTTGAAAAGCCTTTACTCCTTTTTTTACACGTTCATTTTCAGAATAAAAATGTTCTGCTCTTTTTGCCCAGTTCGATGGAAGTTTATCTTTATATTGTAAAAAAATTCCGGCAGGAACATCGCGAAGATAAGTATCATTGAATTTTCCGTATTCAAGATGAGCAAATCCTTTTAATGCATAACTTGCAGCCTTGCATTCATCAACGCGCATATTATAAGCCGATCCGGCAAGTTTTCGCTCAAGACCAGAAAAAATTATTGCGATTTCAAAATCCGGCATATTTTTAGGGATTTTTATAAGCTTAGCAGAATCTGTTTTTGTGTCGAGATACAAAAGATTGTTTTTTTTTGAAAAAACTTCGCAGCTTTGGTCAAGCTTTCCAACGTTTACACCAATAAAGTTTCGTTCTGCATCAATTGCAAGATTTACAAGTTCAACCGAAGTAAGGTTTATATCATTTACAAAAGCCAGTGATTTTAAATAAGTCAAAATTACACTGGCAGAAGAAGAAAGCCCTCCTCCTAAAACTTCTCCTGAAACTATTCCTTTTAGTCCTTTTGTCAGGGTGTATGATTTTTTTAATGCATAAGCAGCGCCAAAAAGATAATCGACCCATATATACTGCCGTTCGTATTCTTCGTTTAAATTACCAATTGCCATGCCCTCAAAATTATCTGAATATACTTCAATTTCACAGTCTTCTGTTGCAAAAAATGAAAACTTGGTTCCTTTGTCGATTGCAAATCCTGTTACAAGCCCAAGCTGATGATCGACATGAGCGCCTAGAGGACAAACCCTATACGGACAGAAAAAATGAAATACATTTCCACTATTTTTTTCTTTTTCGATAAAAGTTTTTATTTCTTCTTTGGACATAATTGAATTATAACACTATAATCTAGAATATGAAATATGTTTATGTCTTAACGTCAACTACAACAGATTTGTATTACGAACAGGCCTTGATTTCAGCCTATTCATTGCGAAAAAAAATGCCGAATTCTCAAATTATATTTATTGTAGACGACAACACAGAAAAGTCTTTTACAGAAGAAAATAAAAGACTTGCCTTAAAAAAATATGCTTCGCAAGTTATTTCAGTAAATTTTGATGAAAATATCCCAAACATAGACAGATCGCGTCTTTTGAAAACCTCAATTCCTGATTATATAGATGAAAGTTTTCTGTATATCGACTGCGACACAGTAATTTGTGATGATTTAAGCGAAATTGAAAATGAAAAAGCCGTAACAGGCGGAGTTTTGGACGGTCATTGTCTGTTAAACGAGCATATTCATAAAAAATATTTTCTTGAACGTGACAAAAAATTAGGCTTTTCTGGTACAAAAGAAGCTGGATATAACATAAATGGGGGACTTCTTCTGGCAAAAGCTGATACACCAGAACAAAAGGAACAGACAAAAGCCCTGTTCAAAAAATGGAATGAACTTTGGAAATATTCTGCTTATAAAAAGCACGACAAACATGACCAGTCAGCGCTAAACGAAGCAAATTTTCAAACTGGATTAAAAATGCAGCTTTTAGACGGAAAATGGAACTGTCAGCTAAGCCATGGCGGACTTGTCTTTCTAAAAGATGCAAAAATAATTCATTATTACTCAAGCGAATTTTCTGGAAAAAGTTACATTCCTTATTACAAACTTGCAGATAAAAATGTCCTTCAAAAAATAAAGGAATTCGGTGACATTCCAGAAGAAATAAAAGAGATGATTGATAATCCAAAATTTCAATTCAACGAAGTTCAGCTTATAAACGATCAGCGCATTGTAAGCATAATGCAGTCGTCATTACTTTTTACGCTTGCAGATTTGAAGGCTCACTGCCCTCATTTTTTCAACATGCTAGAAGGAATTTGCGCAGGACTTAGAAAATTTGCAAAATCGTTAAAAAAAATTCATTAATTAGCATCTAAGAATTTTTCTACTGCTTAGAATAATTGTAAATCAAAATCATTTGCAGTAAACTAGTAAAACTATGTTTTCAGCACTTTACAATATTATTATTCTTCCGCTTAATACTCTTCTTGAGTTTTTTTATCAGTTTATTTTTGAGGCGACAAACAATCCTGGAATTGCTGTCATTGGATTAAGTTTTGTTGTGACGCTCTGCACTCTTCCACTTTATATGGTTGCCGAAGGATGGCAGGAAAAAGAGCGCGAGACGCAAATTATGCTCAAACCTGGAATTGAAAGAATTAAAAAATTCTTCAAAGGTGATGAACAGTATATGATTTTGAACACTTTTTACCGTCAAAATCATTACAGCCCGATTATGGCTCTGCGTTCTAGTTTTAGTCTTTTGATTCAGGTGCCATTTTTTCTTGCTGCCTATCATTTTCTTTCCGACCTTGGAACTTTAAAAGGCGTTTCCTTTCTTTTTATCAAAGATTTTGGTTCTCCAGATGAAACTTTTCATATCGGAAACTTTGCCGTAAACATTCTTCCAATCGCAATGACTTTAATTAACTGTGCGTCTGGATTCATCTACTCAAAAGGTCATTCTGCAAAAGAAAAAATCCAGATTTATGCTTTTGCGGCGATTTTTCTTGTCGTGCTTTACAATTCTCCGGCAGGACTTGTCGTTTACTGGACGATGAACAACATTCTCTCGCTTGTAAAAAACATTTTCTACAAGTTAAAAAATCCAAAAAAAGTTCTCTATGTAATTCTGTGTCTTTTTGCCGCTTTCTGCATATTTTCGCCTTTTACGGTTTTAGCTTCTTCAAAAAATGGCTTTAAAAAAGTAATTTTTGTTTTGGGAATTGTGCTTCCTTTAATTCCGTTTGCAGTAATCAGACTGGCAAGATTGACAGACCGCTCTTTTAAAATTCTGGAAACAAATAAAAAACTTCGCGCTTCTCTCTTTGTTTTTTCGGCAATTGCGCTCGCCTTTCTTTCGGGACTTGCAATTCCGTCCACTATTATGGAAAGTGAACCGAATAATTACTGTTTTGTTGACAGCTATTCTTCTCCATTTATTTTTCTTTCTACGACTTTTTTTCAGGCTGTAGGATTCTTTATTTTATGGCCAACTTGTTTTTATGCGCTTTTTTCTGTAAGAATTAAAAAAATCCTTGCTGTTCTTTTTACGGCCGGGGCTTTTATTGCTGTCACCAACACTTTTATTTTTGGCGGCCATTATGGTCCTGTAGAAGCCTGGCTTGAGTTTATGCAGCCACAGGTGTTTACTCCTAAATTAAGCGAAATTATTTTGAATCTGACTGTACTTCTTGCAATCTTTGCAGGATTTGTATTTCTGCTTTCAAAATTTCCGAAAATTGCACATTCTCTTTCTTTAATTTTAATGATTTCGCTCGGTGCTGTTTCTCTTAAAAATATAGCCTCAATTCAGAAAGCCTACAAAAATCTTGCAGTTCCTTCATATAACAATGAGCTTGAACCGATTTTTTATCTTTCAAAAACTCATAAAAACGTTCTTGTCATAATGCAGGACAGGCTTTTTAATCCGTATATTCCATATATTTTTGATGAACTTCCAGATTTAAGGCAAAAATTTGATGGATTTGTAAACTATCCGAATACGGTTTCGATGGGAAAACTCACAATGATTGGAACACCGGGGCTTTTCGGCGGTTATGACTATACTCCTCATAGAATGAACGAACGTGCGCTTGAAGAGCCGCAAAAAACTCTTCAAGACAAACACAACGAAGCCATGCTGACTCTTCCTCTTATTTTTACAGCGAACGGCTACAGGGCACAGGTTGCAAATCTTCCTTATGAGAATTATCTTGAACAGCCAGAAAGCAATATGTATTTAAAAAATCCAGACCTGGAACGCAATGGAATTCAACTTGAATCTGCTTCTGATCCGAACGTAAATCCTTATACCGTAAAATATGTTGGTCACGAAGAAATTCAGCATAATCACGTTCTTGGAACTTACACAAACTATTGGTATGCACGGCACGGAATGGAAAAAGAACCGTACATCAGCACAATGATTTTCAGAAACTTCATTTGGTTCAGTTTCTTTAAGATGGTTCCTCCGGTTATACGAGGGGGGATATACCACAGGAAATACTGGCTTTCTTACAACAAATGGGACAATTCTGCCAGATTTGTAGACAACTATGCAGTAATCGATTACCTGCCGGAACTTACTAAGGTTGATGGAGGAAAAGGGTCTCTGATTCTTCTTGACAACGAGGCAACACATGAGCCGACTGCGCTACAGGCGCCAGAATACGATTTCAGGAAATCTAAGGATATTACAAATAAAGGAAACAGCCCTCTTAAAAATGAGGATGCTTTCAGCACAAGCTGTGGAATCTTCAACCGGCTTTCTGAATTTTTTGATTATATGAAGGAAAATGGAGTTTACGACAACACAAAAATCATCATAGTTTCTGACCACGGCTCCTTTAGTAAAGGAGCAAAAACTGACTTGCCAAAACCTAAAGGGCTTAAGGTGAGTCCGCAAAATTTTGTCGCATCTCTTTTGGTAAAAGATTTTTACTCCCACGGAGAAATAAAAGACGACTACACTTTTATGACAAATGCAGACACACCTTATCTTGCAACAAAAGATGTCATCGATAATGCTGTTCATCCTTTTACGCATAAACCGCTTAAAGTTGAAAACAAAAACGATTACACTATTTTAAATAATGCGCCTGCTCAAAGCACGAGAATCAGAAAAGAAAAGTCTTTCAGCGTAAAAGACAGCGAATGGTTTACTGTAAAAGATGACGTTTTTAAGGAAGAAAACTGGGGACAGTTCAAAAAATAAATAGTGTATCTTTTTAACGGAAAAGTATGCTATAATTGCATATTAAATAAACAAAACGAATAAAACGATAGATTTACAGGAGTATTTTTTTATATGACAGAAATTGAATTCGACTATCTTATGGCAACCCGTCGTAAGGAAGACACTGCTTCTTTTAATAAGGATACGGTTCTTGCCTGCGAAAAGGCCGGCTGGGTTAAAAACGGCAAGGTTACAGACGACGGAATGGAAGCTCTTGCTCCTTATAAAGTTGACAATGCAATTATTATGGCGGCAGGACGCTCTAGAAGATGTATGCCGCTTTCAAATTATCTTCCAAAAGGACTTTTTGAAATCAAGGGCGACACCATGGTTGAACGCCAGATTAAGCAGCTTCACGACGCTGGAATCAAGCAGATTGTCCTTGTTGTAGGATACCTAAAAGAACGCTATTACGAGATGGCAAAAAAATATCCTGACCTCATCGTAATTGACAATACAGAATGGGAAGAAAAAAACAACATGTCTTCCCTCTATGCGGCAAAGGACTATCTGAAGGCTTCTTATGTCTGCTGTTCTGACAACTGGTTTGCACACAACGTTTACCGTGACTATGTTTACGATTCATACTATGGTTGTCTTTATTCGGATGAATTCTGCAACGAGTACTGTGTTAAAGGCCTTGATGACCGCGGTTACATGACTGAGGTAAAAAAAGGCGGAGAAAAATCATGGTACACAATCGGCGAAGCATTCTTTTCTAAATCGTTCTCTAAAAAATTTGTCGATTTAATGGTAAAGGAATACTACGATCCAGAAATGAAGTACATGCTCTGGGACGACTTCCAGATTAAGCATATCACAGAACTTTTGATGAAAATAAAGCGCTATGACGATGCTGAATGTAAGGAATTCGACACGACAGAAGATATTCTCCAGTTCTACCCTAATTTTAAGGACTTTATCGATCAGTTTTTTCAAGAAGACGAACTCATAAACTCAACCCAGAGGATCAGTTATCTTTCAAACTATTCTGACATAAAGCAGTATTCGGTTGTTGCGACAGAACAACTTACAGGCCGTATGCATGTAAACGAAAACCTTTTCGGACCAAGCCCGAAATGCCTTGAGGTTTTGCACAACGCGACAATGGAAGATTTGTATCTTTACGACCTTACGCGCGAAGACGACCTTGCGGTGGAAATTTCAAAAATCACTGAGCTTTCTACTGACTCTGTGTTTATCCACTCAGGCTCTTCGGATGTAATAAAGACAATCATGACGATTGTTCTCAACAAGGACGACACAGTTTTGATTTCGGCTCCAGCCTGGAATTATTATAAGTCTGTCTGTGAGCTTCGCCATGCAAAGGCCGCATATTATAACGTTGTTCCGGGAACAGATTCATACGAATTCGACACTGAAAATCTTCTCGAAACTGCAAAAAAGACAAAACCGAGAATTATCGTGATTACAACTCCTCATAACCCGACTGGAGCTGTAATAAGCCGTTCAGACCTCGAAAAAGTAATCAAGGAAAATCCTTCTTCACTCGTAATCGTGGACGAAGCATACCTTGGACTTTCGACTGTAACTTACGACGCAAAATATTTCCTCAACGCATACAACAACGTAGTATTCTGCCGTACATTCTCAAAACTTTACGGACTTGCAGGAATCCGCATGGGATACGGACTTTGCACACCGATGGCAAAACAGGTCTTCAAGCTCGATTTGAATCCTTTCCGCACTTCAAACATCGGACGGAAAGTCTGCATTGCGGCCCTTAAAGACAAAAAATACTATTCAGACCTTACTAAAACAATTATCAGCCTAAAAGACGAGTTTATTTCGGAAATCAACAAGATAAAGGGAATCAAGGCTTTCAAATCTGCCGCAAACTTCATCTTTATCCATTTTGACGACTCAATTGATGTTCAGGCGCTCAAAGACAACCTCGCTTCAAACGGTTACCTTGTAAGGCTTTGGACTGAGGGCGGACACCTTTCAATGCGCATTACAGTCGCACCAAAACCGGACATGGACAAGGTTTTGGGATTGATTAAGGACTTCTGCGAAAAATAAAATTAAGGGAGATGAAATGAATTTGTCCGAAAAAGTGTGTAAAAATAAAAATTTTTAGCACGTAACTTTCGGACAATTCAGATCTATAAAATAGCAAACTATGACATTTTTACCGCTTTATATCGATCCAGGCACAGGCTCAATGCTCTTTTCAATTTTGATTGGAGCGTGTGCAACACTGTTTTTTTTGGCAAAGGCATTCTGGCTTAAACTTAAACTTTTCTTTACTGGCGGAAAAGGACAGAAACTCGATAAGGCTTACAAAAAATATGTAATCTATTCGGAAGACAAACGTTACTGGAATATTTTTAAGCCCATTCTTGATGAATTTGAAAAACGAAAGATTGAAATTACATATTACGTAGCAAACGATAAAGATCCTGTTTTTGAAGAAAAATACGAATTTGTAAAACCGGAAGTAATCGGCGAAGGCAACAAGGCTTTTGCAAAACTCAATATGCTTTCTGCAGGCTTTGTTCTTATGACAACGCCAGGTCTTCAAGTTTACCAGCTCAAGCGCAGTAAAAACGTAAAGCATTATTCTCACATTTTCCACTCTCCTGGCGATCCGACAATGTACCGTCTTTTTGGAATCGATTATTTTGATTCAATTTTGTGTACCGGTGACTATCAATTTGAAGACATTCGCGAAATGGAAAGACAGAGAAAACTTCCTGCAAAGCAGCTTGTTACCGTCGGCTGTACTTATCTTGATGTCTTTAAAAAACGAATGGAAGAAATTCCTGCCGAAGAAAATCATCAGTTTACGGTTTTGGTTTCGCCTTCGTGGGGAAAATCAGCACTTCTCTCTCTTTACGGAAAAAAACTTCTTGATCCGCTCGTTGCGACCGGCTGGAAAATTATTATCCGTCCGCATCCTCAGTCAAGAATTTCTGAAGCGCAGATGCTTTCTGAACTGGAAGAAGCGTACAAAGACGTTCCGAACGTTGAATGGGATTCAAACCGGGACAATTTCTATTCGCTCAAAAAAGCGGACATCATGATTACGGACTTTTCCGGAATTATCTGGGACTACACATTTCTTTGCGACAAACCGGTTATGTACGCAAATGCAGAAATGGAACTCGGTCCTTACGACGCTTACGATATTGACCACGAAATCTGGCAGTTTTCCACAGTTAAAAAAATCGGCATAAAAATCGAAGAAAAAGATTTTGCCAATATCAAAAATGTAATTCAAAATGCAAGCGATTCTCCGGAACTTGCCGCCGCACGGAAAAAGGCGCGCGACGAAGCATGGATGCACATTGGAGAAGCTGGAAAACGCACTGCGGATTTTATGATTCAAACAATGGAAAAAATTGAAAAATAGAGAGAAATTTATTGAACTTGCCGGCGTAAAAAAAATGACCGGCAATTCATTCGACAATCAGGAGCACTTTCATGGTCTTGGACCTGTTTTTTAACCTTCTTATCTACCCTCTTAAGCAAGTCATTGAATTTTCATTTTCGCTTTTTTTTCACGTATTTAAAAATCCTGGAGCGGCGATTCTGGGTGTAAGTCTTGCCGTTACGATTTTGTGTCTTCCGCTTTATATTGTCGCGGAAAAATGGACGGATTTTGAACGCGATATTCAAAAAGAGCTGGAACCTGGCGTAAAAAGAATAAAAAAATTCTTCAAGGGCGATGAGCAGTACATGATTCTTACGACATTTTACCGTCAGAACCATTATCATCCGATTATGGCGTTGCGCTCAAGTTTTAGCCTTTTGATTCAAATTCCTTTTTTTCTGGCTGCTTACTCATATTTAAGCCATCTGTCGATTTTGCAGGGACATTCGTTTTTTATTTTAAAGGATTTGGGAAAAAGTGACGCTCTTTTTACAATTGGCTCGTTCACTGTAAATGTTCTTCCGATTTTGATGACGCTTATAAACTGCGCATCCGGCTTTGTCTACACAAAAGGCCATTCTTTACGGGAAAAACTTCAGGTCTACATAATGGCGGCTCTTTTCTTAGTTGTGCTTTATGATTCTCCGAGCGGACTTGTTCTTTACTGGACTCTGAACCAGGTTTTCTCTCTTACAAAAAATATTTTTATGAAGCTTAAAAATCCGCTCAAAGTATTTTTCTGCTGTGTTGCCGCCGCAATTCTCTTTTGCGATTTTTATCTTATTTTTATGCATCCGGGAAGTTTTAAACGAAGAATTTTAATGGCTGTTGTAATTTCGTTCGTTCTTCTTGCCCCGATTTTTGTAAAAGCAGTTTCCCGTCTTATTGACAGAGTGCTCTACCCTCTTCTAAATGATTCAAAATCCCGCGGAATTCTATTTTTTAGTTCTGCAATAGGACTTTTCTTACTGACAGGACTTTTTATTCCTTCAAGCATTATAAGTTCTTCTGTAATTGAATTTTTTAATATAGACAACTTAGGCTCGCCGGTCTGCTTTGTACGCAACACACTGGTTCAGTCGTGCGGACTTTTCTTAGTATGGCCGACATTTTTATATTTTCTTTTTAATAAAAGAATTCAGACCGCTTTTTCAGGACTTTCTTTCGCATTGTTTGCAGGCGCTCTAATCAACACTTTTATTTTTGTCGGACACTACGGAACTTTAACGAGAATGCTCACCTTCTCAGAAAACATTGCAGGAAGAGTTCCATATTCTGTAATTATTGTAAACCTTGTGGCAATTGCGGTTCTTATTGTTGCCGCAGCCTTTGCAATAAAATATAAATTTTCCGGCATTTTGCAAGTAATTTCTGGAATTTGCTGCATTTCGCTTTTTGCGGCCGGAATTTTTTATACAAAATCAATAAAAGCCGATTACGAAAAAATTGCCTCAACTTACAATCCGGAAAATGCCGAAGAAGTTAAACCTGTTCTGCATCTTTCAAAAGACAAGCAAAATGTCGTTCTTTTTATGCTCGACAGAAGCGAAAGCGCATATCTTTCTTCAATTTTGGAGGAAGATCCGTCATTAAAAGACATTTTTACAGGCTTTACCTATTATCCAAATACCATTTCTTACGGCGGACATACGATTATCGGCGCGCCTCCTCTTTTTGGCGGCTATGAATACACTCCAGAAGAATTCAATAAACGAAGCAACGTTTCAAAACTCACAAAAAACAACGAAGCTTTAAAAGTTCTTCCGAAAATTTTTGGTGAAGAACTCGGATACAACGTTACAATTACAGACACTTCCTGGGCGAATTATCAGTGGATTCCGGACATGAGCATTTTTCAGGGAATGAAAAACGTTACACCTCTTTCGCTAGAACACACTTACACTGGTCTTTGGATGGATTTGAACAAAGACAAGATAAGGCCAAATCTTGTAAGTTCTTCAATCAGGCGCAACATGCTTTGGGTCTGCTTTTTTAGAATAAGCCCTGCTATTTTCCGCGATGCAATTTACGACGATTCAAAATGGTGGAGCACGGACGAAGAAAGCGGAGATATTCAGGAATTTATCGATTATTATTCGGCTCTATACTTTTTGCCGCAGTTAACAGATTTTGAAAGCGATAAACCGGCATTTTTGAACATTACTAACGACAGCACGCATTCAGGTTTTGAGCTTAATCCGCCTGACTATGTTCCTGCAACTAAAATTACAGGAAAAGGTGTCGGTAAATACGCAAAACTTTCAGGCTACAGCGCAAATGTCGCTTCATTCAAACTGATTGGAAAATGGATAGAACTTCTCAAACAAAACGGTGTCTATGACAATACAAAAATCATAATCGCCGCCGACCATGGAATTGGTCAGAGAAAAATCGTACAAGACCTTTACAATGGAACTTTGGAAGACGGATTCATAATGGATCATTTAAACCCAATGCTTTTGGTAAAAGATTTTGGAGCCGAAGGCGAAATAAAGACGGACACTTCGTTTATGACAAATGCAGATGTTCCGCTCTTACTGCTGCGCGGTCTTGTCGAAAATCCTGTAAATCCGTTTACAGGAAAACAGATGAACGATTCAATCAAAAAAGAAAAAGGTGCTGTTGTAACAACAAACTCTACATGGTCGCCAGATCAGCACAGTTCAAACACCTTTTCTATAAAAGATGATGAATGGTATACTGTTAAAGACAATATTTTCGACATAGCAAACTGGAAAAAAGGCAAATAAGCATTTATGTTCAAAAAAAATTCTGCACGGCTTTACATTTATCTTTTGGTTCTCTCGCTTCTTATGGTTGGCTTTGTCTTTATGTCCGGCAAAAATCAGATTACAAAGGAGCGTGTATTTGATTGCGGACTGCCTGTTATGTTTATCGAAACAGACGGCGAAAAACGAATAAAATCAAAAGAACAATATATTGATGCAGATTTTTTTATTTACGAGAATTACAACTCTTACGAAAATTCAAAAGGCTCAAAATATAGGGGAAAAATCCGCGGAAGAGGAAACACAACCTGGACTTTTCGTAAAAAGCCGTATCTTGCAAAACTAAAAGAAGAAAGCAGCATTCTAAAAATGCCGGCCGCGCAAAAATGGACAATCCGTCCTTTTATGACTGACAAATCGAAAGTTCGCGACGCCTATGCCACTTTCATTGCCGCAAAAATCTTAAACAGCGGAGTCTGGACTCCATCTTTCAAATTCGTAAATCTCTACCTGAACAATAATTTTTCAGGACTTTACTGCATCTACGAAAAAGTTGAACAGGGAGAAAACCGGATAAAACTTCCAGAAGGCAGTTTTCTTTTTGTAGTAAACTCAAGAATGAACAAAGAATGGAATTTCCGCTCAAACCAGGGAGTTCCGTTCAGTCTGGTAGACAATTACGTTCCAGAAGACAAATTCTTATATGAAAAAGGAATTCTTCAGTCAATCGAAGACCAGATTTATCTTCCTGACAATTCAAAAGTATTTGATTTTATCGACAAAGATTCGTTTGTTGACTGGTATCTTATAAGCGAATTTTCCAAAAACCGCGACTCAAATTTTTTGGCGAGCTGTTTTATGTATTTTGACTCTCAAAAACAAAAGCTCTTTATGGGACCGGTTTGGGATTTTGACATTGCGTTCGGCGGAAGCCACATGGACAAAAACTATCTTCCAGAAGATTCCTGGATAAATAAATTTCACTGGTACAAGGAATTATGGCGGAATGACGAATTTAAAAGCGCCGTAAAACACCGCTGGAACGAAAAAAAAGAAGAACTTAAAAACTCATTTAGTTATATGAATACTCTTGCAGAAAAACTTGCTCCTTCAGCAGAAATCGACGATTTGGTTTGGCGCACGCTCGGAAGAAAGCAATGGCCTCACACTCCAGGATATAAAAAGCGAAAAACCTACGATTCAGAAGTGAATTACGTCCTCGACTGGTGCGGAAAGCGTTACGAATGGATGGATTCATTCATAAACTCTCTGTAAAATTCATTGGGGAAAAAATACAATCGCACGCAGACAGATGGAGGAAAAATGATTTTAATTAACGGAAATTTTCTCTGCCGGAATTTGACAGGAATTGAACGGTTTGCCTGGGAAGTCTGCTCAAAAATGGATCAGATTCTGGACAAAAATGAAGACATAAGGCTCTTAGTTCCAGCAAATGCAAAAAAAATTCCAGACTTAAAAAAAATCAAAATAGAAAAATCCACAAAAAAAATAAAGAGTTTTCCGGTTTGGGACATGTGGACTTTTGCCCTTGCCTGTAAAAAATTCAAGGCAACCGCACTAAATTTTTCAAACACTGCCCCGCTCGGAAAATTATGCGGACTTTCTTTTTTGCATGATATTTACGCAAAAGCTTATCCTAAAGATTTTGTTTCGTTAAAAGACCGGCTCATAAAAATTTACAGTCTTTTTTCGTACCACAACATTGCAAAAAATGCAAAAATCGTGCTTACAGTTTCGGAATTTGCAAAAAACGAAATTCAAAAAGCCTACAAAGTCCAGGACAAGAGGATAAAGGTTATTCCGAATGGCTGGGATCACTTTAAGGATTTACAGGCCGACGACAAAATTTTTGAGAAATTCGGACAGTTAAAATCAAAAGAATTTTATTTTACGCTTGGTTCTCTTTCAAAAAGAAAAAATCTCAAATGGATTGCAGAATATGCAAAAAAACACGAGGATGAGACTTTCGCAGTAAGCGGAAAAGCAATTTCCGGGCTTGTTCCTCCTGAACTTGAAGCGCTAAAAAATCTTAAAAATGTCGTTTTGCTCGGCTACGTAACCGATGGAGAAGTAAAAGCCCTTATGAAAAAATGCAAAGCTTTCGTTTTTCCATCTTATTATGAAGGTTTTGGAATTCCTCCGTTAGAAGCTCTTTCGTGCGGAACAAAAGTTGTTGTTTCAAACAGAGCAAGCCTTCCAGAAATCTACAAGGATTCCGCCGTTTATATTGACGCAGACAGCACAGACTGCAATCTGGCAAAACTGCTAGAAAAAAAAGTGGATTCTCCTCAAAAAATTCTTGAAAACTATACCTACGAAAATGCCGCTAAAAAACTGCTCGAAGCAATAAAAAGCCTGTAAATCTTCATCACTCAACAAAATGTAAAAAACAGTGGTGTGCTCAATACAAAACGTATTAACCACACCACCTTTCTTATAAAATTTTATGCAAATTATTTAAAAATAAAGTTCCAAAGGTTGTATTCTGCAAAAACAGAAACTGCAACGAGAGAAACCGTAGACATAATTTTAATAAAAATGTCCATACAAGGACCAACAGTGTCTTTGAGAGGATCGCCTACAGTATCGCCGACAACTGCCGCATCGTGAACTGTGTCATAGCCTTCTCCGCCTTTTTTAATTCCTTCAAGGCCGCCCTGTTCAATAAATTTCTTGCCATTGTCCCAAGCGCCACCAGCATTTCCGGTAAAAATCGCAATCATAATTGAAGCGATTGTTGATCCGATAAGGATACCGCCGACGAAATACGCGCCAAAAAGAAGTCCGGCAACAACAGGAATTACAACAGCCATCAAAGCAGGAACTTTCATCTGGCCGATTGAACCTTCCGTAGAAATTTTAATACAACGGTTGTGATCAGGATCTTCTTTTCCTTCAAGAATTGCAGGATGTTCTTTGAACTGACGGCGAACTTCTTCTACCATTTTTCTAGCGGCAATAGCAACCGCATCAATAAGCATGCCAGAAAAGAAGAATGGCAGCGCGCCACCGACAATTGCGCCGGCAAGAGTCATAGGCTCCATGATATTCAATGTAGGAAGACCGTTTGCACCAACAGACTCGCCTGGAAGAGAATACATGTAAGAAAGCATGAGTGCAAGAGCAGCAAGTCCGCCAGAACCAATTGCAAATCCCTTGCCGATTGCAGCGGTCGTATTGCCAACAGCATCGAGAGTATCTGTAATTTTGCGAACGCCTTCCGGGAGCGCAGACATTTCCGCAATACCGCCGGCATTGTCAGAAATAGGACCATAAGTATCTACAGAAACTGTAAGAGAAACAAACGAAAGCATGCCCATTGCAGACATAGCAACGCCATAAAGCCCTGAAGTATAATAAGCCACAATAATGCCGATTCCAAGAACAACACAAGGAGCCATGCAAGAACGCATGCCAAGCGCAAGACCAGAAGTAATAGTCAGGGCCGGACCTTCTTTAGAAGAAGATGCAAGAATTTTTGTAGGTTTGTAATCTGAAGATGTGTAAAATTCTGCAAGAGTGCCAATCAAAATTCCTGCAATAATGCCAACAGTAGCACCAATCCATGGAGAAAGCGCGCCGAATTTAAATCCGAGTTTTGCAAAATCAACATTGCCAGTTCCAAAAAGTTTGTATGAAAGAACTGCGCCGGCAACCATTGTAAGAGCCGCACCGACATAAGTAGCGCCATTGAGCTGGTTGTGAACCTTTTTTGATTTTGAAAGGTTGCGTACAAGAAGCGAAGCGACACCGATAACACAGGCAACAAGTCCGACAGCTGCGAATGCGAGCGGGAATGTATATAAAGCAGAAAGAGAATCGCCTTTTACACCTGTCTTGATGATAAGGTTGTATCCAAGCGCAATTGCGGCAACAATTGAAGCGACGTAAGATTCAAGAAGATCAGAACCAAGACCGGCAACATCGCCAACGTTATCGCCAACGTTATCTGCGATTGTGGCAGGATTGCGAGGATCATCTTCTGGAATGTGGGCCTCTGTTTTTCCAACAAGGTCAGCCCCCATATCGGCAGCTTTTGTGTAAATTCCTCCGCCAACACGGTTAAACATGGCAACCATCGAGCAGCCAAGGGCATAACCTGTCAAAACGTTAGGAAATCTTACAAGGGCGATTTTTGTAAGCCATGCAGGAACAGCTTCTGTTGAAGAAATCCAGCCGAATGCATAGCCAAAAACAATCACAACGATTGAAAGTCCCAAAAGAGCAAATCCGCCAACACAAAGTCCCATAACAGAACCGCCACGGAATGCAACTTTTAAGGTCTGTCCGATATTTTGAGTTTTATTCGCCTCGTTTGTAACGCGGACATTTGCATAAGTGGCAATCTTCATGCCGACCATACCTGCAAGCGCAGACATTACAGAACCGATAAGAAGCGCAACTGCAACATACCAATCAAGCGCCAAAAATACGATTACGGCAACGATTAAAACAACAATTGCAAGAATGCGATATTCGATGCTGATAAAAGTATTAGCACCGCCACGGATATAAGATGCAATTTTCTGCATCAATTCATTTCCTTCTTCAAGATTTTTTACCTTAAAGAAGTTAAAAACTGCATAAGCCAATGCAAAAAGCGCGGCAAAAAGCAGAAAGACGGAAAGTGTCATTTTTTACTCCAATGATTTTGAATTCCTTATGAATAAGGTAATAAAAATGATAACAAACAATTTAAAAATTGTATCAACAGTATTTTTGAACAATTCCGTCATCGGTTTATTAAAATTTTATTTGCATAGTTCAATACACTTTTTTTATTTAAGGCCCACTGAGGAGCAATGGCAATTTTTTTTGGAGGATCTCCTGTAAAGCGGTGAATCACGGCTTTTTCAGGCATTTTTTCAAAAGCAAGCTTTAGAACTTCAAAATATTCTTCCATTTCCATGCATTCAAATTTTCCTTCCGCGAACATTTTTTCAAGAACAGTGTTTTTTACGACATAAAGATTTGTAATTTTGATTCCAAAAAATTTTTCTTCCGTAAAATTATCCAGCACAAAATCTACGCTTTTAAGCATATCCGATTTTTTTTCTCCAGGAAGCCCAAAAATCAAATGGGTTACGATATGAGCGTCTGGTATTTCATTTTTTAACAGAGCCACCGCATTTTTATAATCATCATTTGTGTAGCAACGGTTTATAAATTTTCCAGTCTGCTCGCAAGAAGTCTGAAGACCAAGTTCAATTTGAACAAAAAATTTTTGTGAAATTTTCTTAAGCAGCTCGACTATTTGAAAAGAAAGACAATCCGGCCGGGTTGCAATCGCAAGTCCGCAGACATTTTTGAATGAAAGGGCTTCCAGATAAAGCTCCTTTAATTTTTCAAAATTTCCATAAGTTGAAGTAAATGACTGAAAATACGGCAAAAAAAGAGCCTTGTTTTTTCCGCTTCGTCCATGGGCTTTTTTTTCGACAAGGCAAACACCTTCTTCAAACTGTTTTTTTAGAAAAACTGAATTTTCGATAAAATCACCGCTTCCACTTTGGCTGCAAAAAATACAGCCGCCGGTTCCCTTTGTTCCGTCGCGGTTTGGACAGGTACAATGCGCATCGAGGGCAATTTTATAAACTTTACAGCCGAATTTATTTTTGTAAAAATCAGAGAGAAAAAGCATAGCTTATTTTAATAATTCACGACAGTAGAAATTTTGTATTTGTCTTAAATAATTAAGATATAACGACAGTTATCAAATCTACGACAGTAGAAATTTTGTATTTGTCTTAACCTTGCCCTTATTTTGATGAAATGGGATTATCTACGACAGTAGAAATTTTGTATTTGTCTTAACCCTTATCTCATTGCGTCATTTATGGGAGATCTACGACAGTAGAAATTTTGTATTTGTCTTAACCATATTCGGCTTCTGCTTCTACATCTATCTACGACAGTAGAAATTTTGTATTTGTCTTAACCCCCGAATTCAAACGCTGTAAAAACTCATCTACGACAGTAGAAATTTTGTATTTGTCTTAACCCATTATTGCAATGATTGATGTGTTTACATCTACGACAGTAGAAATTTTGTATTTGTCTTAACCATCATCAACTGCATTTACATAATCTTATCTACGACAGTAGAAATTTTGTATTTGTCTTAACCTCGCAAGTTTGGAGATGCTAAAATTATATCTACGACAGTAGAAATTTTGTATTTGTCTTAACCCCCTAACTTTGTACAACAGTACAGTTTTTTGCTGTATTTTGCATTTATTACATCAAAATAAACTGGTTTAAGACTTTTCATGCTAAAAATCTCCAGTAAGACCTTGGGTTTGCAATTTTTATTTAATCACAAAAACATCAGTCTCTTCATTTTTGGCATAGCCATAACATTTTTTTTTACATGTTGCTGACATATCAAATATTATCACAGAATCTTCTTCTGTAAAAGACTTAACGTATATGTTCTCTATCTCAGTTTCAATATTTTTTAAGACCGTTTCACTGTTGTCTATCTCAAAAACTGAATATTGGAGTCTAAAACCAAATTTACTTAAAAATTTTGCAAATTTGGTGCGAACTTTGTCATTGCTTATATCATAACTAACCAAAAGCATCTTTAAATTTCCTCAAAATCAAAAGTTGGAAATTCTGAAGCTTCTTTTCTACGCATAAAAGCACGATAATAACTTTGCAAATAAATAAAAACTTCATTCTTATATTCCATTATCGCCTTTATAAAAAGTTCAATGTATTTGGCAGAATTTTTCCACGGAAGTATAAACTGTCCCTGACTTTTCCAAAAGTCTTCGTTTTTTATCTGACCAAGATTCATTGCTTTTATAAGAGCCGCGTCTATAATAACTCTAAACGGTTCTTCCAAATCACAAACAAGTGACTTTCGATGAAAAAACTGTGTGTGAAGGATTCCAACATAGACATCAAATCCATACATTTCCAAAAGAGCATTTATAATATTAAACAAAATCGTATATCCTATATCCAAAAGACAATTCGTAATATCATGCTTTACGCGAGGCTTTCGTCCGTTCCAATTATAATTTTTAAAAAGACTTTGAAAATAAATTTTCGCGCTTACTCCTTCTATGCCCATTATTTCTTGCACTGATAAGTTTGGCTTCAAGACTTGCTTTTCAAAAAACTTCAATTTTAAAATCACATTTTTTTCATCATCTGTTTTATTTCGTTTTCTTTGTAAAATTTCCATCTGATTATGAATTTTGTTTGAAATTACCTTGGCTGCAATGTCGGTTCTGCTATATTCATATTGAATACGGCGTAAAAGCACATTCCCTTCTGCTTTTGATGGAATAATTTTTGTTACACGAAGATTAGGAGACATAAGGACAATATTAAAGCCGAATTTATTAGAACGTTCCAAAAGACCTGATGTTATGCAAAAATCACCGCAAATAAACAGTAAAAAAAGCCTGTAACAAGTAGATTGATGTTTTATTTTACCATTTTCATCAGAAATTAAAAGGTTGTCATTTTTAAAGCTGATTTTTTCGCCTTTGCTTGTAAAAACAAACGCAAGCTGTTTAAATTCAAAATCTCTTGTGCTCATCATTATATTCTCTCCCTCCTCTAAGTTCCGCCACGATATGCCTTAGGAACAAGCGGGCGGTCACAAAAATCATTATAGATACAGTGTCGGCATTTGTCCGGATTTTTCGGCTCGTAAGAATCAACATCAAATAACTGCATTTCTTGATTTGTTCGCTTAAATTTTTCAAGCATTTCAGGATTTTCTTCCGGAAGCTTTTGCGGATAAACTTTGTTGTCGTCAGTAGAATAAAAACGGATTGACTTCACATTATAGCCCATTTCTCTAAGACAAAGGCACTGTGCATAAAGTTGAAAAACATAGCCGTCATAAATTGTTTCAATATGCTTTTTCCGTTCCGTGAGCAGTCCTTTTTCGTTGTCAAAAATATCAATTTTTCCGCAAAGCTTGTATTTATCAGAATAAACATCAATTCCCTGCAATATATTTTTGTGTGTTGAATACCGCTTTTCATCAATTGCAGAATGAGCCGCTTTTCCGTCCAGCTGAGCATTATCATAATAAAGCCGTTCTGCCAAATCACCGTAAAGCTGATGAAAATAAATAGAAAGAGGAAAAAAAATAAAATCGTTCAGGTACGTGATTTTCAAGTAAAGTTCCATAGAAA